>Ga0334884_1001843_pt1 | contig 29416 bp, 24 predicted proteins | sample GraSluR1_MG_7_FD_207215 | JGI IMG/M metagenome (GOLD analysis project Ga0334884, IMG submission 207215) | Sludge microbial communities from methane-producing bioreactor in Wageningen University, Netherlands - Granular Sludge_12_05 R1 | ecosystem: Engineered > Bioreactor > Anaerobic >...
AACAAAAAAAATGCTAAAGTGATCGCAAAAATGTTAAATTATAAAAGTAAACAAAAACTGAAATCATTTTAAAAATCAAGATTTTTCTTTAGATTCTGATAACCCGAACCACTGATTTTAACCCGTGCATTCCCTTTAAGTATTGCCATATACGAATCCTTTTCGTACGGTTCAATCCTTATTATTTCATTGGTATTCAATATGTATGAACGATGAACCCTTACAAATTGGTTTGAATCCAAACGATTTTCGAGCTGTTTTAAGGTTTGTTTTTTTATGTACCTTGCATTGGCTGTGTATATCATAACATAATCATCCTGCGCTTCAAAGTGAGAAATTTCGTTAACCGGGATAACATGAATTCCCTTCGAGTCTTTTATCACAATACGATTTAAGGGCAATCCAACTGAAATTGATTCAACTATTTTGGGAATGCTTTTCTTGTGTTCCTTGTAAAAATCATACTTTTCTTTAGCTTTATTCAAAGCTTTCAAGAATCGATCCTTCGAGAAAGGTTTCAATAGATAGTCGGTTGCATTGCGTTCGAAGGCTGCAATGGCATGCTCATCGTATGCTGTAGTGAAAATAATCTGCGGATTATACTCAAGCAATTCAAGCAATTCAAACCCATCGATTCTAGGAAGTTGAATATCAAGAAAAACCACATCGGGTTTATCCCTATTAATTGCAACGGCTCCCGAAAAGCCATCGGGGTACTCTCCTATAACCTCCAAATCTTCAATATCATTAAGGTAATTTAAGATCAACTGCCTTGCCGGTTGCTCATCTTCAACAATAATTGCTCTCATTGCTGGGGTATTAAAATTTTTGCTGTAAATAAATCTTTTGTTTTCTCAATTGTAAGAAGATTTGATAAGCCATAAGTAAGTCTTAATCTACGCTGAATATTGTCAATACCAACACCTGTTCCTTGTTCAGAGGAATTTGGATTTGGGGGTACACTATTTGAAATACATATTTCAATCCCATCGCTAAGTTTCACGATACTTGCACTTATAGCTGATTCGTCGGTCGACTGGGCCACGCTGTACTTTATCGAATTTTCGAAAAGGGGTTGCAGAATCATTCCAGGAACTTTATACTTTTGGCACTCGGGAGTACAGCTGATACTGTAATTAAGCCGCAAACCAAAACGCACCTTCTCGATTTCAAGGTATTTAATGCAATTCTCCAATTCATCCTCCAGCGATACAAGGCTATCCGGTTTCTGCTTGAGCGAGTATCGAAGCAAATCCGAAAGCCTAATGATCATTTCCTGAGCCTTTTCGGGAGCCGTCATGGTTAATGAGCTGATAGAATTAAGGCTGTTGAACAGGAAATGAGGGTTGAGCTGCAATTTAAGCCAGTTTAACTCTGCATCTTTTATCAGCGACTTTAGTTCCCCTTCGCGCAAAAGCTTTTCCCTGTAATTCTGAATGTAGGTAATCAGGTAAAAAACAAGTGTAATTAAAAGGTATAAAAATGTACCTGTAATTGCTCTTGCAGGCATTGACGAATCAAGGAATTCGATATAATCAGGTTGATTGATGAAAATATGGGAAAGCGAAAAGTTGACAAGGGTAATAATAATTGCTATGCTCGCCAAAGCAGCTCCTATGTGGTTGATCAGCAAAGTTAGGGGTTTGGTTGTTTCAATGTCGGAAAAACGAACCCAAAACCAAAGTCCCACAGAGAGAATTGCAAAGAGAACTGTGGAGAGCAAACTATCGACAATGGATATTTGGTAAGGGATATCGTAAAAATATGAAATTACCAATGAATGAGTAGCGGCAACAATTACCCACCAAGCCGTAAAAGCAATTAAAACCAGCCGATTACCAAATAGCAAGTTATACATCGATGAATGGTTCTATAAAATAATTTCTCAAAATTAGCATTAAATCAGCATTATTAATACAACCACATAAAGGATTTTGAGCAATTACGGCTATCTTATTTTAAACCTAAGTTTGAAATGTTACAAAGAAAAAACACAAAAGGAAATGGAGTATTTTATCTACAGGATGAAGCGAATAATAAAAAAAAACATGATTCAACGGTAAAGGAATTTTTTGTTTCAAATTATTAATTATTTTTATTGGTTGAAAAATTAATTTCATAAGTTAATGAAAAAGCGTATAAAACTCCCTCTCAAAACATCCTTTGGTATGCTCTCAGGATATGCGAAGGATAGAATAGTTGAGCAGATTAAGCTGATAGCTTTCGTTATCATCTACCTTGTTGCCTTTCAGATGATAATCCTACAAGTCCCCCTTGCCAATGCACTCCCAATTGCAGGTGGTATAGCCATGGTCGTATTTGGTTTAGCCTTCTTTCTCGAAGGACTCCTCCTTGGACTAATGCCCCTTGGTGAGCGGGTTGGAGTTAAGTTGCCAACTAAAGTTGGCATTGCCTTTATTGCCATTTTCGGCATATTCCTGGGATTTGGCTCAACCGTTGCCGAGCCGGCAATTAGCTCGCTTCGCTCTGCTGGTGCTAACGTAACTGCTTGGGATGCTCCTATGCTTTACATGCTTTTAGAGCGACAAACATCAGCTTTGGTTTACAGCATTGGAGCTGGTGTTGGAATTGCTGTGGCAACGGGGATGTTTATGTTTTACTATGAACTATCCATAAAGCCATTCATCTTCATTATAATTCCAGCCGTTTTGGCCATGTCCTTAGTAATGACTTTTGATTCCACCCTGAGTTCAATTATAGGTTTGGCGTGGGATTCAGGAGCTGTTACAACAGGTGCAGTAACCGTACCGCTTGTTCTTGCCCTTGGGATTGGAGTTTCGAGGGCTGCAAGCAAGAATAAGGCTTCGAGCGGTGGATTTGGAATCATCCTGCTTGCCTCTGCCTTCCCAATCCTGAGTGTTTTAACCCTTAGCTTAGTTCTCAGATCTTCGTCACCTGAAGCCACAACCGAAGATAGATTCTTTTCGCCCGAGTACCGTGAATCGGCCCTTAGGCTATTTGACGATAATGATGACCTTCTCCAGCACGCATTCTCACGGGGGAATGAGGTGGGCAGAAAAGCTTTCTTTGCGGATGAGGAGCAATACTATCAAACCCTTAACCAACTGGCAAATAACCCAGAAATCACAGGTAAACTATTGGGCAACGAAACCCTCGATAGCTGGTTAAGCCGAAAAGCATCCGAACAAGAGCGTAAGTATATTGCTTCGGTTAAAACAGAGCCGCTCCAGATCTCCTCGGGTGTGCAGCTTGCCTCAGTGTTAAAGGACGAATCGAAAATTGCATTGCAAGCAGTAATACCACTAACCATTATGTTATTGCTGGTTTTAACATTACTGCTTCGCGAGAAGTTGCGTTACAGGGACGAGTTTGCCCTTGGTATCCTCTTCGCCATTATTGGAATGACATTGCTCACTTCTGGAATCCGTTTAGGCCTTGGTCCGCTTGGCGGACAGGTAGGTGCTCAACTACCGCGAGCATTTAGCAAGGAAGCTAAGTTTATTGAAAGTAAAATGATTACACCTTTCGATACCACTGTGGTTTTTAGCTCAATAACTATTGATGGAAACACAAAACAATTCTTCAACTTAACAGAAGATAATGAAATTAAGACCGTTGAGTTCTTTCCTGAACGTTACGATAAGCTGAATAATATTTATGAATATGTAATTACACGCGCTCCCCTACTTGGACCAAAGCTAACAGTGATTGGAATACTACTGGTTCTCCTCTTTGCATTCGGTATGGGATTTGGGGCAACCATGGCCGAACCAGGCCTTAATGCTTTGGGTATCACCGTGGAGGAGTTAACCGTTGGAGCCATAAAACGATCCCAAATACTATTTGTTGTTTCTCTTGGGGTTGGTTTGGGCTTGGTTTTAGGCGTAATACGCATACTTTATGATATACCACTAATTTGGTTCCTTTTACCTGGCTACCTTGCTTTGATGCCACTTACTTACATGAGTGAGAGCGGTTTTACGGCAATTGCATGGGACTGCGGTGGAGTAACTACAGGACCTGTTACTGTTCCACTGGTACTGGCAATGGGGCTTAGCATTGGAAATGAACTTAGCGTAGTTGATGGTTTTGGTATATTAGCTATGGCCTCATTTATGCCCATCATTACAGTGCTTTCATTTGGATTAATTACCCGAGCACGTCAAAAACGAATTGTTAAAACTTCAACCGAGGAAAACGATGAATAAGGACACTAAAACTCAAAATAAGGGTCTTTCACCCTCAAGGGCGGTTTGGAAAACTCAAATTGACAAGGGTGTTCATTCTCCCCATAGAGTAAGTCGAATTACATGCATAACCAACAAATTGTTTAGCGATAAGATTGTTGAGCAGATTTTTAAGTTGGGCATTGAATCAGTATTCGACGAAACAGGAAGAACGGTAAGGGAGTTTATCTATCCCAGAAACTTTGGACTACCTGGATCAACAGTAAAAAATCAAAGTACTCCGGTTGATGTTTTTCGTTTTACGGTTCAACGTAAACAAGCACGTATGGTAATGGACTACCTGGTAAAGGCAGGGGAGTTTCATATACCTGGACGCGGAACAATCTTTTCGCAGGATCTTATTGAGTTTGCAAAAAAAGAACCGCCATTCGTTGTTTTTGATGATGTGGAGGGCGAAGCAGATCATAGCATTCCCTACCTTGATAAACTTTCATATGTTATTTGCGTGCTTTCGGTACCCGGAAGTGGCGATAAAATGGCTAAAGTGGCCCTTGATCTTGGAGTATGTGTGCCCCTTATTACACATGGAATAAGTAACGACCTTCGTGATCAACTTGGACTGATTAGGATAACCATTTCACCGGAAAAAGAAGTGGTTCACTTGATTATGCCCGAACAGGATACTGAAAGTATCGTTAAACTTCTTCTTGAAGAGGGTAGATTAGACCGCCCAGGACGAGGTTTTATATACCAAACCCCAATTAGCTACGGTCTTATTGATACCCGAATGAGAGTTGGTCGTCAGGAATACGCTGCAAGCATGGAGCAGATTATTGCAGCCATTGATCAGCTAAAGGGTAATACTTTCTGGCGAAAAAGGCTCGATACCGAAGGGAACGAAAAAATTAACAAGGAACTCTGGCATCCGGATGATAACTGCGAGATATCAATAATATCGGATGAAGATGCTGAAGATATCCTTAAATCTGCTGGAATGAAAGCGGGTGCTACTGGCTCAACTGTTTCAAGATTAAAGATTCTTGCCTCTGGTACAAAAAGCCACAAGGTCTCATCCCTGATTCAAAGCACTTTTAGCGTTTCGGCCGATAAAACCAATGATGTTGTTGATGCCCTCCTTGAGCATAGCGCCGTTGGTATTAAGTTTACTGAACGCCTTCATGTACTGGATTCGCCCGCTGCCTATATTCAATCATTTTAGCTTGGATGCATCTATAACCTGAAATATCCTTCTGCATGAGTAGTCACATATTTTTGTGGCTACTTTTTTATCTGTAATTAGTTTGTATTGAGTGCCTTTTTCATAACTTTGTGCTAAAGTTACAACATCATATCAGCTAATAATTATAATGCCGTATGCTCAGAAGTTTCGAATCGTTTGAACTTCAAGTATTGAAAAAGCCTTTTGTTAGGAGCGATGGTTTTTCTACTAAGGAATCCGCTAAAATTACTCTTTTTAACAAAATGGGGAAAGAGATTGATGAGTTGATGCTGGGTTTGCCTACTCTCGATGATATTTACGATTCTATAGGAAATAATTTATACATTGATCTAAGCAACTGTTTTGTTAAGGGTTTTTCACTCACTGCCTGCAGAAGGTATCTTCTGAAAGAAAAAAAATCTCAGCTACAACTAACAGGATTCTGTGCCCGAAATGCTTTTTTTTACTCAATATTCGATATCGATTTTTCTTATGCCCGAATTGAGGGCAATGCATTCGATTTATCAGGTTCAATCTTTGTAGGTGGGGCTTTAAATTTTCACGAATCTGTATTTAACTGTAAAGAAGTTAACCTACATGAGCTTTTCGTTAAGGTCGAAAGACTTGACATGGTAATGTGCAAATTTGATGATACGAACTTTTCGTTAAAGAGCTCCATTTTTTTGGGTGGCGAAAAGGATTTTCAGGATGTAGACTTTGGGAACGGGCAGCTATCATTTACATTCACCGATTTTGGCGATGGAGATGTGTCGTTTATCAACGCACGATTCAACGATGGAGAGGTCAATTTTAAGGCAACACGCTTTGGAGATGGAAAGGTCGATTTTCATTTCGCCCGCTTTGGTAAGGGCAATGTAAATTTCGAACGGGCCGAGTTTACTGATGGACGGGTAGATTTTCGAACCGTGGAGTTTGGTAGCGGAAAGGTCTCTTTCAATAGGACAACATTTGGCGAAGGGTTTGTTGTTTTCGATGGTGCAGAAGCTAAAGGAGCAAAGTTCTCGTTCCGTAAAACCGATTTCGGGAATGAGTACTTATCATTGGAAGAATTTATTGCTCCCGATTCATCTTTTCATTTCGAGAAGGTAAAATTTAACCATGAGGTTACTTTCGAAAAGATGCAAGCGTCCCTCCTTGAGATTGTCGATTGCCAGTTTAACGATAGGGTTAACTTTCACGTTTCAAATGTAGAAACTATTGATCTTTCTGGAACCATAATCCGTGATATTGCAGAGTTCTACTCGCATGGCGAAAAACCTTTGGTTCAAGCTCTTAACTTGTCGGGCATAAGGCTGTTGGGGCAGCTACTGATTGACTGGAATGATAATGATATTAAGAATCTAATATATAATCAAAGGGAAAATACTACCATTTCGCAAAAGGCTTATCAATTCCGTGTGCTAAAAGAGAACTTTAGAAACCTTGGTAAATACTCCGACGAGGATTCCGCTTACGTTGAATTTAAGCGCTGCGATGAGGAGGTACTTCTTGAATCGAACCTTAAGGGAGATCTTGTTCAAAAGATAGGTGCTTACCCCGGCTATTATTTCAAAAAAATTGTTTTTGATAAGATTGGTCTTTACGCTACTGCTCCTGCAAGAGTATTCTTTTCTATTGTCATGGTATTCTTCGGTTTTGCCTTCTTTTACACCATTATGATAAGTTTAGGCTTTGGAGATATTGCTTCCACCTACGGTGCTAAGAATGATATGCCCGTCTTTTACAAGTCATTATACCACAGTGGAATAACATTCTTTACCATTGGCTACGGTGACTTTGTTCCCGTGGGTGCCATCCGTTTCTTCTGTGGTTTTGAAGGGTTTGTTGGGGTTTTCCTAATGGCCTATTTCACGGTAGCCTTTGTGAGGAAGATTCTACGATAGCTCTATTCCGTACCCTTCGATTTAAGCTAAAAATTCCCTTTCTTAATCATAAAGAGGGCAATAATATTGAATATTTCCAGCCTTCCCAGCAGCATATTGATGGTTAGCAAAAACTTACCAAAATTGGGAATGTTTGCGTAATTCGAAAGGGAACTTACCTCCCCAAATCCAGGACCTACGTTGCCAATGGTTGCTATTGAAGCACTAAAAGCTGTATATAGATCAACATCAAGGAAAGTAAGAATAAGCGTTGTAATGAATAGGGTAAATATGTAAAGCACCAGGAATACCAGAGTAAGGGTTTCGAGATGTTCGCTGATGGGTCTATCGTTTATTCTTACAACAACCACGGCTCTTGGATGTTGAAGAAGAGTAAGCTGCTTGCGCAATGACTTGAAAAAAAGATAAACCCTGTCAAATTTCAATCCACCCGAAGTTGATCCCACCATGGCGCACTGAATGGTGAAATAGATCAGGATGATATGTGTAAAAGCAGGCCAGTTGGCACTATCGGCAGTGGCAAAGCCAGTTGTTGTTCCCAACGAAATAACCTGAAAAGCACCATACTGCAACGACCTCCATAGGCTGTATGTTCCCGATGAGTATAGTTTTGCCGACACAAAAAGCACTCCAAGAAAAAGAATGAGAACAAATGACCTTACCACAGACGATCGGAAAATATTGTCTTTCTTGAGCGTAAAAGTACCATAAAGTAATCCGAAATGAATTCCCGAAAGCACCATGAAAAGCATAATAATGCTGTCGATGGATACGCTATTAAAGTAAGCAACGCTTGTATTTTTTGTCGAAAAACCTCCAGTGGCAATAGTGGCAAATGAGTGGTTAATGGCATCGAAAAGGCTCATACCAAAGATGGTGAGTAGCAGTGTTTGAACTAAAGTGAGGCCAACGTAAACAATGGCTAACACATTGATAATCTTTCTAGCTTTATACCTAAAGTTAAATTTTGACAGTTCGCTCATCTCGGCATTTAATAAAGTGAGACGCGAACTGGTGGAATGAGGCAGTATAAGTAAAACAAACATTATAACTCCCACACCTCCAATCCAGTGCGTAGAAGAACGCCAAAAGAGCAGCCCCTTAGGTAAATTCTCAATATTATTAAGGATTGATGAACCTGTAGTAGTAAAACCCGAAACGCTCTCGAACCAGGCATTTATCAAATTGAACTCCCCACCCCACATCAAGTAGGGCAACATGCCTATTAAGCAAGTGATTAACCACCCTCCTACAACTATCACAAGCCCTTCGGAGAATGATATTTCATCATGATCCTCAACGAAGATGAATGGAAATAACCCAAAAATAATGCAGATTAGCCCACTGAAAAGAAGCGGAATTGTGGAGGTTTCAGCATTGAAAATGGATATGAGAGATGAAACTATTAGGAAAAACGCATTGAAAAGCAATACGAAACCCGTAAATTTTATGATAACCTCAGTTCGCATAATCAGCCTATTTGTTCATTCTGATATTTAACAAGCTTTTCAATCAGGTTATTCACCTCCACCTCAATTTTTTTTATCTCATCCTCGTTCTTAATATTTGTTTTAATTGATTTTTCTCTGGGGTGGAAATTCTTAATTGCCTCAGCAATCTCGGAAAGGGGTGAAATGTAATATTTTGAAATAAAAAAACTAAGCATCAAAGAAAAAACCAAAGCCCCAACAATTGCTACAATACCAGGCATTATTGCCCTGTGCGATTTTTCCTTGAGCAAAGTTGCCTCAGCATACATGCTGTTCTGATTCAACGACATTAACTCATCTACTGCATGCTTTACATCCAGAAAAGATTGGTATATTTCCCGGTGATACCATCCCATATCTCCAATCTTATTTTTGCTATCCAAAGTAATCTTTAGTTTTTCCCAAAGATTACTGTAAAACCTTTCAATTACCTCTATGTGCTTATCCTCATCGGTTTCGGTAATATTATTTTTAGCAATAACAAAAGCATTGGTAAATTGGAGATCAGCCGATTTAATAATTTCTCTTCCATCATCCCTTTCTCCTAAAAGAATTAATAGGATTCCGCTATCGCTTCTTTCCAATGCCTCAAGCATCGTCTTCGATGCCTCTATTGTCTTGTAATTATCCTCTATCAAAGCATTTACCGAACGACTTAGCTTAATAAATTCAATAATCGATGCAGTCCCTGCAACTATAAGCAGTGCCACAAGTAGCATAAATCCTGCTAAGATTTTTAATTTTAGCTTCTTTTTCATAGAGTAACAATAATTGGATATAGCAATTAAGGTTTATTGAAAGAAATAATTCCTTTACCTAATGTAAAAGTAAACACAAATAAACATTCACATTAAATAATTTGGAATTATTTTGAAATCGTTAACAAAATTCTCTATGATTTTTATAAGCATAGAGGAAAAAACATTTATTCAATTCCTTTTAGAAGATCAGGCCGAAGCCTTTTGGTTCTTTCGATCGATTGCTCCAATTGCCACTTCTCAATCTCCTTAAAATTCCCAGAGATAAGCACATCGGGTACTTTCCAACCCCTAAAATCGGCAGGACGTGTGTAGGTTGGTGGTGCCAATAAATTATCTTGGAATGAGTCGGTTAAGGCCGAGGTTTCATCGGAGAGCACACCCGGAATAAGCCTAACCAAACTATCGGCTATTATGGCAGCAGCCAGCTCTCCACCCGAAAGAACATAGTCGCCTATAGATATTTCAAGGGTTACAAGATTTTCGCGCACTCTATGGTCAACGCCCTTGTAATGGCCACATAGAATTATAATATTATTCTTAATGCTTAGCGCGTTAGCGGTCTTCTGCGTATAGGGCTCACCATCAGGAGAGGTGTATATTATCTCATCGTAATTCCTTTCTGATCTAAGCTTTTCAATAACCTTAAATATGGGCTCAATCTTCATCACCATTCCTGCATCAGGTCCAAATGCATAGTCATCAACTGTTCTGTGCTTGTCTGTTGTGTAATCTCGTAGATGATGAACTACAATTTCTACCAATCCCTTTTGTTGAGCTCTTTTAATTATTGAATGGTTTAAAGGGCTTTCAAGCAGCTCGGGCAGAACGGTGATAATATCGATTCGCATGGCTTTTATTGATTATTGCACAAAGGTATAAATTGTGTGGTAAATATTTTTCTTCGAAAAATTGCATTTCTCCAATCGATTTTCATATATTTATCTACCCTGATTAATTCATAAATAAATACATCTTAGTGAAAATTAGTGTCTTGGTGTCTTTGTGGCGAAAAAACACTTGCCACTAAGTCACTAAGGCACAAAGAAAACACAAAGTTTATGAATTAAGCAGGCTACAATAAAGAATAAATGAAGAGCATCCTACTCATATCCGAAAAGAATTCGTGCCGTTCGCAGATTGCCGAAGGATGGCTTAAATACTACGGAAAGGGAGCAGTGGAAGTGTATAGCGCAGGAATAATCCCCTCCAAACTCGACCTATACGCCGCCAACGCCATGAGCGAAGCCATTATTGACATTTCGAGCTATAAATCCAAAGGCATTGCACAAGTTGTGGAAAAAAGTTTCGACTATGTGATCGCGTTAAGTGCCGATATTATCCAAATACTACCCATTTTCAAAGGAAATCCAAAAATTTACGAGTACCCATTTCCTAATGTTTCGGCAATGAATCTTCCAGAAGATGAGAAGATTAAAGTATACTCTCAACTACGTGATGAACTGGAGAACTTTTGCTTCGACTTTGTGCACCAGAAGATTAAAGCGTTGATTTAATTGCACTTACCTAATATTAAATTGCTCATTGCTGCAAAAAATCCCTTAAAACAATGAAATACAACGTTTTTTATAATAGGTGCTATTATTGAGAAAAAAACTAATTCAAATCAAATGTCTAGCACGATATTTGTTTAATCCGAACCATTATTATATCCTACTATTTATTAACATTAACTTAATATTTTTATGAAAAGAAATTTTTATTTACCGCTAGCGATGCTAGTTATTGCTTCATTTACATCGTGCGAAGAGAAAGAACCTGATAATGGCAATATTATTATTGTGGATCAGGATATCAGTGAATCAACCACTTGGATTAGCTCAAAAACCTATGTTATTGAGTATGGCGTTTCAGTAAATGCCAATCTTACCATTGAACCGGGAACTGTTATCAAATTTAAATCAGGTACATGGTTAGAATTTGGTGGAACAGATAATGTAACCCTAACCGCAAATGGAACAGCCGAAAATCCAATTATTTTCACATCCTATTCCTCTAACCCAGCACCGGGTGCATGGGAGGGATTGTGGTTTTACGGGAATACCCTTTCAAACTCGTCCATGACATACTGCGAAATAAAATATGCCGGACAGGATAATTACCCTGCCCTAAACTTCGATGCAAAGATTACCTTCAACAATTGTAAGGTAAGTGATTCTAAGAAAAACGCTATTTATAGCCTTGATGGTTTCGTAGCTTTTAATGGGAATACCATTGAGAATGTTGGCACACATGCCATTGACATTGCAAGTGAGGCTGTTCATACTTTAGGAAGTAATAACACCATCGCTTGCGAATCAGGTTACGGCATAAAGGTTAGAGGTGGAAGTCTTAACGGTACAAGCACAACCTGGAAAAAGCAAACTGTTCCCTACTATATCGATGGTGGCATTGATATAGATCAAACCCTTACCATAGAAGCAGGAACAATACTTAAATTCTCGGCCAGTAGCTGGTTATCATTCGGGTCATTCAATAGCGCTACGCTCAATGCTACTGGTACCATAGATGAACCCATAGTTTTTACTTCTGCTGCTACAACACCTGCTCCCGGCGCATGGGAAGGATTATTTTTCTACAGCAATACTTCATCAAACTCAAAAATGGAGTTTTGCATTGTAGAATTTGCCGGGAAAGAAAACGACAACGCTAATATCACCCTTATTGATATTAATGGACTAACCATCGAAAATTGCATCATCAGAAAATCCAGCGGTTATGGCGTCTTTTCGTGGAACAGCACCTGGAATAATATCAATAACACTTTCGAGGATAATGCCCTTGGTGACATCAACTAGAACAATTAGCATATAACTTATTATTTTCTTAAACCTCAAGGATGGATTACTCCTTGAGGTTTTTTTATGGAAAAAATGCTATATGGAATCTGTATAAATTGTGTTTTTGAAAAAAAAAATCAGTCTCTGGATTAAATACATTTACTATTTTTCGGAAAATATTACTCCTGCCATGAAAAGGATAATAATTTTTTTTACCCCTCCCGATCAGTGGAAACTACCAGTAATTATTGTATTGGGCATATTCTTTGGGCTTGGAGCATACTCCTTCCATATTTCTAGGGCACCCTCCTACCTGTCGGACAGGCCTGAAACCTGTATCAATTGCCATATCATGGCACCCGAATATTCCACCTGGGCTCATAGTGCCCACCGTGAGTACACAAACTGCAACGACTGCCATGTTCCACACAATAATATTGCAAACCATTACTACTTTAAAGCAATGGATGGGCTAAGACATGCCACCATATTTACATTAAGGGCAGAACCTCAGGTAATTAAAATCAAAGAAGCAGGTGCAAAAGCGGTTCAGAACAACTGTATACGTTGCCATAGTAATCTGATAGCTGATCCCAGGATGATGCGACCTGAATATGGACACAACGATTTACGCAAAGAGCGTAAATGCTGGGAATGCCACAGAGAAGCTCCCCATGGCAGGGTGAAAGGCTTATCATCAACACCCTATGCATTGGTTCCTCTTCTTGACAGCCCTGTTCCCAAATGGTTAAAAGATCTTATGCAGTAAACAACATCGTACAATTTTCAAATTTGATATTCAAAAGAAAAAACCTAAAATATCTACAATGAAACCAATAGGAGAAGTAATAAAGCAAAAGCCCTGGGTTGGGTGGTTGCTATTCTTTGGCACAATGATAATTGTTTTTCTTCTTGGTCTGTTAGCCTCAAGTATTATAGAACGCCGAGCCGAGGCGGTTTTCGCCTACACTCCTCAGGTTGAACACGATCAGATGGAGCCAAGGCTGGAAATTTGGGGCATGAACTTTCCCCGTCAATACCAAACATACCTCAAAACTGCCGACACAACCTTTCAAAGCAAGTACTACGGTGCAAGAAAGATTGATATGCTGGAAGAAGCTCCCGAACTTGTTGTGCTTTGGGCAGGGTATGCGTTTTCAAGGGATTACTATCAGGGTCGTGGGCATTTGCATGCCATTGATGATGTTCGTAATTCTCTGCGCATTGGGGCACCCATGAAACCTGAAGATGGACCCCAACCCGGTACCTGTTGGACATGCAAAAGCCCTGATGTTCCACGTATGATGAAGGAAATGGGGATTGCCGAATTCTACAGTGCCACCCTTGCTCAGCTGGGACCAGAAATAGTAAATCCCATAGGCTGTGCCGATTGTCACGATGCTGCTACCATGAGCCTTCAGATAACCCGTCCGGGGCTAATAGAAGCATTTCAACGCCAGGGAAAAGATGTCAGCAAAGCCTCGCATCAGGAGATGCGATCGTTGGTTTGCGCACAATGCCATGTTGAATACTACTTCAAAGGCGAAGGTAAATACCTCACGTTTCCCTGGGATAAGGGTTTTACCATGGAGAATATGGAAGCATACTACGATGAGTACGGATTCACCGATTGGGTTCATTCGCTTAGTCGGACACCCATGCTCAAAGCTCAACATCCCGATTATGAAATTTATCGCTTTGGTGTGCACTACGACAGAGGTGTTTCTTGCGCTGACTGCCACATGCCATATAAAAGCGAGGGTGGCGTAAAATTTACAGATCATCACATTCAAAGCCCTTTAAATAATATTGAGAATTCCTGCAAAGTTTGCCATAGAGAAGAAACTGAAAAGTTAATCAGGAATGTTTACCAGCGACAGGATGCCATTCATCAAACCCGTACACTCCTCGAACAAGTGCTTGCCAAAGCGCATATAGAAGCAAAATTTGCCTGGGATAAGGGGGCCACTGACAAACAAATGGAAAGTGCCCTAAAATTAATACGTGCAGCACAATGGCGTTGGGATTATGTGGCTGCAAGCCATGGGGCTTCCTTTCACGCTCCTTTTGAAAGTTCAAGGGTAATTGGTTTAGGTTTAGAAAGAGCACAAGAAGCCCGTCTCGAAATTGCTAGAATCCTCGCATCGTTAGGTTACAATCAACCTGTTCCAATGCCAGATATTTCGACAAAAGCAAAGGCACAAGCCTTTATAGGACTAGATATGAATGCATTAAAAAAACAAAAAAAATCTTTCCTTGATATAATTGTTCCAGAGTGGATAAGAATTGCAAAGGACCGTGAAGCAGAATACACAACAAAAAAACTCTAAAAATGCAAAGTTTAAATTAAAGTTAAATATTAAACCTTTTCTAAAATAAAAGTTCTAATGAAAAATCGTAGTTAATTTTTTGGTTTAGTTAGGTTTTTTGTAGCCCCTAGGTATTTTATCTGGGGGCTTTTTATAATAAAAAAATAAGTTTATAATAATTCTATTTTATTAACCCTCATTTAGTAAAAATGCTATATCTTGCAATTAAGAATAATTAGGCTTTCCGATGTAAATCTTTTTTAAAATGCATTGTTGTTCAATAAATAACTTTTTTTGGCTGATAATCACTTTTCTGATGCTTTTTGGTTCTCCTGTTATGTGTCAAATAAATCAGGATTCCGTTCAAGCATCCCTTAAGTCATTGAAAAGTTTTGAACAGATTCAAGCTTTAAATCGTCTTGCTACAACATTTAAGGATGAATATATTGACCTAAGTCTTGATTACTTGCTTTTAGCTTTTCAAGCAGCTCAAAAACATGGGGACACTGAAATTATTATTGAACAAGCTGTAAATGTAGGTGATATATACACTCAAATCGGAAGTTATCATCTAGCATTAGATTACTATAATATAGCTTTAACCAATGCTAAGAGAGAAGGGAACACAAAACATTTCTCCAGCATTTACAGACTTTTAGGTAATGCTTACTACTACATGGGTGAGTACGACAAGAGTCTTGAGTCGCATATGGAATCATTACATTTTGCCCAAGAAAATAGAGACGAAGGGGGAATAGCTGCTGCATTTAATAACATTGGATTGTTAAATATTCAATTAGAAAAATATGATAAAGCATTAGAATATTACCTGAAAGCTGAAAATGTTTTTGAAAAAATAAAAAATTATTCCAATCAAGGTTTAGCCATAATCAATATTGGAAATATTTATTACTATAAAAATGAACTCGAGGAGGCTTTAGCATATTATCAAAAAGCATATAGTATTTTCGAACAAACCAAAGAAGCCAAAGATATTGCTCTGGCTGCACAAAACATTTCTGTTATTTACTCTCTTATTGATGAAGAAGAGAATGCCATTCTATTTGCCGAAAAAGCTTTATCCCTTTACTTAAAAGCAAATAATGCCTGGGGAATTGTACATCTTGCACAAAACTTAGGATTTATATATTTCGAAAAAGAGGATTTGGAGAAAACTGAATACTATTTTAACCTCAGCCTTGAATATGCAGAACAATCCAATACAATAACCTTGCTAATTACCGCATACAACTCCTTACAACAACTTTACGAGGAAAAAGGTGAATTCGAAAATGCATTTAAATACTTAAAACAGCTACATATTCTGAAAGATAGCCTAAATAGTAAAGAAATTACAGAAAGACTTACCGAATTGGAATCAAAATACCTAGTCAATCAAAAGGAGAAAGAAAATCAGCTATTAAAGAAATATTTTACATACATCAGTTTGCTGAGTTTACTAATTGTTGCTATTCTGTTATTTAACTATAGACTTAAGGTTTTATCAAACAGGAAGCTAAGGGAAAAAAATGTACAGATCGAAAAACAAAACATTGAACTGGCTGAAATAAATTTAACAAAAAACCGATTCTTTTCAATTATTGCACACGATTTAAAGAATCCTCTTGCGGCATTTATGGGGTTAATGGAAATTTTTCAATTAAAACTTTCCATTATGATCAAAGAAGAGCAGCAACACTTACTAAAGCAAATATCACATTTAGCCGAAAGTACTTTTAATTTGCTAGAGAATCTGCTTGAATGGAGTAGATCTCAGATTGGAGTGCTAGAGTTCAAACCCACAAGTATATCTCTGAATGTTATTGTAAAAGATGCTATCAACGTCCTTTTGTGGAATGCCCAACTAAAGGATATTGCAATCAAAAATCAGCTGGATTCGGAGATAATTATACATGCTGATGAAAATATGATCGCCACCGTCATTCGTAACCTGTTAGGCAATGCTGTAAAATTTACCCATAAAGGGGGTAATATTTCCATCTTCAGCCAACCCATCGAAAATGGTATTTCCCTATTTGTTAAGGATAATGGTATTGGTATTTCAGAGGAAGATCTGGAAAAACTCTTTAAAATTGATTCAAAATTAAGGAATCCCGGTACGGCAAACGAACCGGGTACAGGGCTTGGTTTAATCCTCTGCAAGGAATTTGTTGAAAAGCACGGGGGCAAAATGCTGGTTCAAAGCACACTCAATGAGGGTAGCACTTTTGGTTTTACCCTAATGCACTAAACTTAAATCAAAAAATTTACAAATAATTGAATAAACTCCTTATCCTTTGGGAATATTCTCAAGTACCTCAAGAAGTAACCTCCAGAACTTATCGGTAGACTTTATATCAAGTCTTTCGTCAGGTGAATGGGCACCTTTGATGGTAGGGCCGAAGGAGATCATATCTAATTGAGGATACTTTTCCAGAAAAAGGCCACACTCCAACCCAGCATGAATAGCTCTTACAACTGGCTCATTACTGAAAAGTTTTGTGTAAGCTTTCTTTGTAATTCTCAGAATTTTCGAATCAGTATTGGGTGTCCATCCTGGATATCCCCCAGAGTGAACAATATTGGAATTTGCCAAACGGAAAACACTCTCAACCATGCTTGCAATATCAATCTTTGCAGAATCAATTGAACTTCGCTGACTTGTAGTTACCAAAATCTGATTATCCTGAATAAACTTTACAGAAGCAAGATTTGTTGAGGTCTCAACAAGTCCGGGGATTTGCCTGCTCATGGCAATTACTCCATGGGGACATGCATAAAGCGAATTGAGCAAATCGTATTGGGTTGGCTCATCGATTACCCACTGGGGCATAGCGGCTGTTTCAATGGCAATCTTTAACTTTGGCTCTGTAGCCTGTAATTCTCCATAAATATCCTTAATAAAAACATTTAGCATCTCCAGCATTCCAACCTCATCGGCTTCATGAATCACAAAATGGGCAAACGCTTCGCGAGGGATAGCATTTCGAAGATTTCCACCATCGATGGTAGCCAAACGCAGATCAAATTTATTGGTACCCTTCCATAAAAACCTATTGATTATTTTTATTGAATTGCCAAGCCCTTTATCAATATCATCGCCACTATGGCCACCTTTAAGACCAGTTACAGATAGTTTGTAGGCTTTATAATCGCTTGGAACTTTTTCCAGTTCATAGGCAAAAGTAATAGTTGTATCAATACCTCCAGCACATCCAATAAATAGTTCTCCTTCGTCTTCGGAATCAAGATTGATAAGAATTTTGGAGTTGAAAAAATTGGGTTTCATCTCAAAAGCGCCGGTAAGACCTGTTTCTTCGTCCACGGTAAATAAGCATTCAATCGGACCGTGCTTAATCGTATTTGAAGCAAGAAGAGCAAGCTGAGCCGCAATGCCAATGCCATCATCCGCACCCAAAGTGGTTCCCATTGCCTTTACCCATTCTCCATCAACATATGCTTTTATGGGGTCAGCATTAAAATCGTGATCAACATCGCTATTCTTTTCACAAACCATATCAACATGGCTTTGTAAAACCACGGATTGAATACTCTCCATCCCTTTTGTTGCAGGCTTTCGGATGAGAACATTACCAATCTCATCACGAGTAGTATCAAGTTTGTGCTTTTTACCAAAATCAATGAGATACTCAATAATTTTTTCTTCTTTTTTGGAGGGTCTGGGTATTTGAAGAATTTCATTGAAATACTTCCATACCTCTACTGGTTTTAAACTAACAATTTCACTCATTTTTTTCCGTTTTTAGAGTGGGTAAACATAACATATAAAAAGCTGCTATGCAAGAATTGAGATTATTTTTTTGTTGCTTGTTTCCACTATTTTTTTACTTATTTTTACCCAAAATTATAAAAGTTTCAACAGTAATTATATTTACATTTTTACCTTAAATGAACAACCTTGAAAAAAATAAAAGATAGAAAAAAGTTAAGTGATTTGAACAATTTGTTAAACAATTAATTAAACTAAAACATGGCAAAAAGAACGATTGTTGCGATGCCTGGCGATGGTATCGGAAAAGTGGTACTTGAAGAAGCTATTAGGGTATTAAAAGCCGCTGGCTTTGATGCCGACTACGTAGAAGGCGATATTGGCTGGGAATTTTGGTGTAAAGAAGGAAATCCTCTTCCTGAAAGAACCTTAAAACTCCTTGAGGAACACAAGATTGGCCTTTTCGGCGCTATTACCTCTAAACCAAAAGATGACGCTTTTGCTGAACTTGCACCTGAACTTCAAGACAAGGGTCTGGTTTACTCAAGTCCTATCGTTGGACTTCGTCAGCATTTTAAGCTAGACATCTGCCTTCGTCCTTGTAAAACTTATAAAGGCAACCCACTTAACTTTATTCGTCGTGGTGTGGGCGATTCTATTGAAGAACCAGAAATTGATGTACCCATTTTCCGTCAAAACACCGAAGGTCTTTATGGGGGTGTAGAGTGGACCAACCCACCTACTCAGGTTTATGATGCCTTGATGACTCATCCAAAATTTAGTAAAAATTTTGGGTGGTGCCCTAAGGAAGAACTTTCAGTCTCTACGCGCATATTTACCAAAAAGTACACTGAACGTATTCTTAGAGCAGCCTTTGAATATGCTCGGAAATTTGGATACAAATCCGTTACTGTTTGTGAAAAGCCAAATGTTATCCGCGAAACTTCGGGTATGATGTACAAATTAGCACAGGAACTGCAAAAGAAGGAATTCACCGAGATTGAACTCTGGAATACCAATATTGATGCTCAAATGATGTGGCTTACCAAAAATCCAGAAACGTATAGCGTAATCGTTGCAGGCAACATGTTTGGCGATATTGTTTCGGATGGGTTTGCTGGGTTAATAGGTGGCTTGGGATTTGCTGCCAGTGCTCAATTTGGCGAAACCGGCGTAGCAGTTTTCGAACCCACTCATGGATCTGCACCCAAGTATGCCGACTATGAACAATCCATTGTTAACCCCATCGCAATGATTGAGGCAGCTGTTCTTATGCTAGAGTATCTTGATGAAAAAGCTATTGCATCAAAAATTCGCAGGGCCATTGCAGAAGTGGTTGCCGAAGGCAAAGTTCGCACCTATGATATGATGAAGATGTCAGGTAGACCCGATGTGATTAAGAAAGGAGCTGCCACAACACAACAAATGGCCGATGCAATCATTTCAAAACTTTAACTAATAATAAATTACAACTATGGATATTAGAGAATTGTGGCCCGAGATAGACTGGATTGAAAATAGGGAGTTGCGTGAAAAAACTGCCAAAACGTGGGAGCTTGCGCTTGAGCGTAGTGTTCTTACGCCAAATGATCTAAGAACCATTCCGTTCACCCTTCTTTGCGGCCCCGATTTAAAGGTAAGCTTTATGGATCACAAACGTGCTGTAGTTCATATTGCCAAGGAGAGTGGTCTTAAAATGAAGGAGTTTTTTGGTGATGAATTGCCATTTGATATGGACGTTTTGATTTCAGGAGCCATTCTTGCTGATGTGGGGAAGCTACTCGAATATGAATTGGATGGCAATGGAAAAGCTGTTCAGAGTAAGTATGGTGAATACTTACGTCATCCTTTTTCTGGTGTTGCACTTGCAGAGCAATGTGGATTACCCGCATCAGTATGCCATATCATTGCTGCTCATGCAGGCGAAGGCGACATGATTAAGCGTTCAGTTGAAGCTTATGTTGTTCACCATGCTGATTTTATGACATTTCTACCATTTAAAAGCAGGCTAAAATAATCTTAATCACAGGGAAATGATTTAAGTTTTGTAATTATTCATTTCAACAAAAGGTAGAATTAAATGATTGAAGAAACAGAACTAAAGCATCTGCTACTAATGGCCATTAATACGGCTTATAGAGCAGGTGCTTTAATTATGGAAGTATATAATTCCGATGATTTTCAGGTAAATCTCAAATCGGATGCCACGCCATTGACATTAGCCGACAGGAAAGCAAATACAGAGATCGTTGAGTCACTCATTAAAACCCGCATTCCTGTTCTGAGCGAGGAAGGTAGAAATATACTTTACGAAGAACGAAAAGGTTGGGAGTACTTCTGGTTAGTTGATCCTCTGGATGGAACTAAAGAATTCATCAAGCGCAATGGAGAATTCACCGTAAATATTGCTCTGGTTTATAACGGATATCCAATATTAGGCGTAGTTTATGTACCCGTACTTGAACAATTATACATTGGTCTTCAGAACTTTGGATCGTATAAAGTTGATAATTTCACCAAAGAACTGCAGGGAGTTTCAAGTTTAGAAGAATTAATGTGTGAAACTCCAAAACTACCTCTTCCCAAAGATAATAAAGCATTTATTATTGTAACAAGTCGGTCGCATCCTTCAATAGAAACACAGGAGTATATCGACAAACAGAAGTTGATTCATGGCGAAGTAAAAACTATACCCAGAGGTTCATCTTTAAAAATTTGTATGGTTGCCGAAGGGCAAGCAAATGTTTACCCCCGCTTTGGAAAAACTACCGAATGGGATACCGCTGCTGGTCAGGCAATTGCTGAAAATGCAGGGAGTAAAGTGCTTTCACTTGAAGATGGTAAAAGGTTGATTTACAACAAGGAGAATTTAGAAAACCCTTTCTTTATCGTCAAATTATCTGACGAAATAGAATCATAAAAGTATCAATCGCTTCTTTTTTTTTGAATGGTAATCTTGTTTTTAAATCGGTCACTATTTTTTTGTGCATAGAGGAGGAAATAAACATAATAAAAAAATCCCTTTGATGTAGAATTAAATCAAAGGGTTGCTATCAATGTAAAAAAGGAATTTTTAGAGTTTTAATTTGCGTTCAATATCTTCCACCTGACTTTTGAATCGCTTATCTGTATCGATAAGATTATTTACAGTTTTGCATGCATGTAGTACAGTAGCATGATCCTTACCTCCAATTAAACTACCAATGGTAGATAGTGATGATTTGGTCATGTTTTTGGAGAAGTACATGGCAATCTGTCTTGCCTGAACAATTTCACGTTTTCGTGTTTTGGTATGAAGGACATCGTTGGGAAGTCCAAAATAATCGCAAACTACTTTTTGAATAAAATCAATTGATATCTCACGCTTGGTGTTCTTCACCAGCTTATCGATTATCTCCGAGGTAAGCTCAATGGTTATCTGCTTACGATTAAGAGTAGACTGGGCAAGCAGTGAAATGAGAGCACCCTCAAGTTCTCGTATATTATTCGTTATGTTGGTTGCCAGATACTCAACAACCTCTTCATCCATTTCGATGCCATCGTTATATATTTTTTGCTTGAGGATGGCAACACGGGTTTCGAAATCGGGAACCTGCAAATCGGCAGAAAGACCCCACTTAAAACGAGACAATAAACGCTGTTCTAGTCCTTGTAATTCAATGGGGGGTTTGTCTGATGTTAAGATTATCTGTTTACCTGATTGATGAAGATGGTTGAAAATATGAAAAAATGTGTCCTGTGTTTTATCCTTTCCGGCAAATTCATGCACATCGTCAATTATCAGAACGTCAATCATCTGGTAAAAATGCAGAAAATCATTTGTATTGTTTGTACGAACAGCCTCAACAAATTGTGTCTGAAATTTCACAGCGTTGACATATAGCACCACTTTTTCGGGAAACTTTTCTTTGATGTGAATACCTATAGCTTGGGCAAGATGAGTTTTTCCTAAACCTGAATTACCGTAAATTAATAATGGGTTAAAGGCTGTTTTACCGGGGGCATTGGCCACTGCCAATCCCGCAGAGCGAGCCAGTCGATTACATTCACCCTCAACAAAATTTGCGAAAGTATTATCGGGATTAAGTTGTGGGTCAACATGCAACTTTTTAATGCCTGGAATAACAAAAGGATTTTTTATCATGTACTCCTGGCTATTAAGGGGCATGTTTACTGGTTTGTTTCTTAGTTCTGTTTTATTTTGTGTAGGTAAAACAACGGTGACAGGCTTACTGTTGGAAATCCCGTTTGTCTCCATCACCACATTATATTCAAGCTTTGCACCAGGACCCAACTCTTTACGAAGGGTTTTCCGAAGGATATCAATAAACTGTTCTTCTAAATATTCGTAGAAGAATGGGCTAGGTACTTGAATTGTAAGAATGTTATTATCGAGCCTAATGGGTACAATAGGCTCAAACCATGTTTTGTAGCTAACCGGAGGGACATTATCCTTGATGATCTCTAAACAACTACCCCAAACATCTTGGAAATCACGAACCATTACTATAATTAATTGAAGAAATAAATATTTTTTGATTTTTGTTTTCTGAACAAATTTGTGGAAAAAAAACCGAAAAAAAAATAAAAAAATGATAGGATTTTACAATCTTTCTATAATGTTTTAGTTATCATTGGAATAATTTTTATTTTTTTTAAAAAAAAATATATCTATTTGATATACTGATAATTAATTTTATAAATTTGATAAAAAGTTGTAAGATAACCTTTTGTAAACAATACCTTAACAAAAAGCTAAAAAATTATTAATGACTTTTTTTATAATGAAATTGATTAGTAGGGCAATAGACTTTACTAATTGTTATTCAATGCCTTAAAAATTACTGACCTCTATTCAATGCTGTTATTTACTTTTTATCCTTTTTTGAACCAAAAATTGAAAAGCTAACATACCTTTTGGGGTTAGCTTTCAAGTCCTCAAGCAGGAGTTCAAGATTGCGAGAAGCATTTGTAACATTATGATACAGGGTATCGTTATTCACCAACATACCCATTGTACCCTCTCCCCTATTTATTTTGTCTACAATATGGTTAAATGATTGGATTGCAGAATCGGCTTGAATAAGGGTTGAGGCAATATTTGCTCTAGCCATAGAATCGCTTATAGAAGAAAAATTGTTGATAATGTTGGTAATGGCCTGGTTATTTTCTTCTAGATTTTTTGAAATTGACTGCACGTTATTGATTATCTCAGAAAGTGAACCGTTTTCATTAAGCATATTATCGAGACTTGAAGAAGTTCTTTCCAAATTTTGAAGTGAAATTCTGAGCGAATTTATGCTGTGATCAATATTAATTCTGTTCTCATGGTTAAAGACTTGCTGAATTACTTCCATAACTTTTTCAACATCTTCCATCAATCTTTCAGCTTTCTCCTTAACAGGAACCATCTCGTGAATCAGTTGATCAACTAATCCTGTTTCTATCGAAGATATTAAGGTATCACCCGATTTATGAAAAACCTTATTTGGGGAAATCTCCAGTTTAATAGCTTTTCCACCCATTATATCTGCACTTACTAATTTTGCTGTAGAATTAACCGGGACAGGGTATCTTTTTTGAATTATCATGGTAACAAATAGTCTTCCAGTATTTCCTTCTTCAAAACGTATGCTCTTAACTGTTCCTACTTTGTAACCACTCACTAAAACATTATCGGTTTGCTTCAGCCCATCGATGCGGGTAAAAATGGCATGATAAGTATTGGTTCGGGTAAATATATCTCTTCCCTTTAAAAAATTAATACCCCAGAAAAGAACTGCAAGGCATATTGTGGCAAAAAGTCCGATTTTAGCTTCTCGAGTTAATTTCATAAAAATCAATTATTAAATTGGTTTATCTATTAATAGCCTGATTTAATGGTATTTGTTTCCCATCGAGAAAGGCAACGATAAATGCATCGGGAAAAAGTTCACGAATTTGTTTATTAAAATCCAATGCTTCGCTATAACTTTTTTTACTTCCAACCAAATATTTATATATACCATCAGCATTGTACTCTTCCACCCCATCAATATTTTTAAAAAAGGCTGAGTTTGTGGGAATCTGTTTGCTGGATGCTGTTATCTGTACCTTAAAAAGAAGCCCTTGCTCCTTAACTACTGATTTGTATTCAGGAGTGCTTTCTGTCCATGTTGTTGTAACTTTTGGAGCAGAAACATTATTTGTTGATGTTTTAAGACTTGAGTCGAAATAGGACTCAGCAGTAAAGGCGCTACGTGTTTCAATCTTGTTTTTATAATCCCTAAAAGCTCTAAATATGGCAGAAGCAAGGTAATCCTGTCCACCTTCTGTTACAAGATATTCTTCCTCCTTCGGGTTGCTTAAAAAGCCTAGTTCAACTAAAACACTTGGCATTGAGGCTTTCCATAAGACCAAAAACCCTGCCTGCTTAACTCCGCGGTCTTTTCTTTTGGCTCTATCGCGAAATTCATCCTGAACAAGGCTAGCCATATTCAAACTTTGATCTAGAAAAGAGTGCTGCATAAGGTTGAAAATGATAAACGATTCAGCAGAATTAGGATCATAACCTTCATATTTAGTAGTATAATCCTCCTCGTATGCAATAACAGCATTCTCACGCATGGCTACATCAAGGTTTTCATCTGATTTATGCAAACCCATTACATATGTTTCAGTACCATAGGGTACTTTGCTGGGATTAGCATTACAATGAATGGATATGAACAAATCTGCACCACTCTCGTTTGCTATTTTGGTACGTTCGTCTAAACCAACAAAAACATCCTCCTTGCGAGTATAGATAACCTCAACATCGGAAAGATGTTTGCTTATGTATTCCCCCACTTTAAGTGCAACGGCAAGGGTAATATCCTTCTCCATGGCATTTTTTCCTCTTGCGCCAGAATCCTTCCCGCCATGTCCAGCATCGATGACCACCTTTTTGATTTTGTAACCCTCTGGTGCATGTGCATATAAAGTAAAAGAAAAAAACAATATTGCTGATAATACTACAATCCCAATTGATTTCGTTTGAATCGTTATATATTTAATTGTTGACAGCATACGCTCAAAGATTGAATTTTTAGTAGTTTTGAGCTTGAATTCACGAATTCTTTTACAAAAATACTATATAAATTGTATTTGAAATCTTTAGTTATCCTTTTTGTTGCAATTTTCACAGCTAATTCAATTAGTTCTTCTGTCTATTCACAAGAGCCCAATCATTTTTTTCCAGTTAATTTAGATACAGTTAATATAACAAATCAACAACCTTTCCTTTGGTCTGATACCACTGCTCTGAATAACGCTAAAACATATAACAATAACAATGCCTTTAAGCAAGATACTATTAGCTTAGTAAATGATACAATAAATATTTCTTCAGATACAACAAAAATTGATTATCCTTTAAAGAGTCCAATATATAGTAATGCTGAGGATTCGCTCTTATATTCCCTTGACGGTAAAATGGTTTTTCTGTACGGTGATGCGGTTGTGAAATACGAAAACATGGAATTAACAGCTGCATATATTGAATATAATATTGAAACAAGTGTAGTTTTTGCACAAGGTATGCCCGATAGCACTGGAAATATTGTTGGAAAACCAATCTTTAAAGAAGGAAACCAAGTATACAGGATGGAGCGAATGAATTATAATTTTGATTCCAAAAAAGCTAAGATAGTTGGGGTTATCACAGAGGAAGCTGGTGGTTTTTTGCATAGCCAGCAAACGAAATTGGTGGATAATAAAACTATAAATCTATCCGGAGGCAAATTTACCACTTGCGATCTTGAACACCCTCATTTCTATATCGGAATAACAAAAGGGAAAGTGATATCTGGGGATAAACTTATTTTTGGTCCCGCATATATAGTTTTGGGAGATGTTCCATTACCCATTGGTTTACCCTTCGGTTTTTTCCCGAATAAAAAAGGAAGGTCATCTGGCGTATTACTTCCAGAATATGGTGAAGAGCAGAATCGTGGATTTTTTCTGAGGAATGGGGGATTTTACTTTGGATTGAACGATTATTTTGATCTAGGTATAACAGGTGATGTCTACTCAAGAGGATCTTGGGCTCTCAATGCTCGCTCCAACTACCGTAAGCGTTATCGTTTCTCTGGTAATTTCTCGGTAGCTGTATCAGAAAATGTTTTTGGTGAAAAGGGACAGGACGATTACATTAAAAATCAATCCTACTGGTTAAGGTGGAGCCATTCTCAAGATCCCAAAGCAAGCCCTAACTCAACCTTTCAGGCATCGGTTAATCTGGGATCACCAAACCATAATAAGTATAACGCACGTAGCGTAGATGCCTTTTTAACCAACACTATATCATCCAGCGTATCCTATTCAAAGGTTTGGCCTGGTACTCCATTTAGCATGTCTACTTCAATGAATCATACTCAGAACAATCTGGATAGTACAATTACTCTTGGATTGCCAAAGGTCTCATTTAATATGAGCCGAATCTATCCCCTGAAGAAAAAGGGGAAAATTGGGAATCCTTCATGGTATGAGAACATTGGAGTTTCACTTTCTTCAAGGCTTGATAATTCAATTAGCACAAAAACCGACAAACTGTTTACCGAAGAATCATTAGAAAACTTTAAAAATGGTGCACAACACAGCATACCAGTATCCACTTCATTCAACATTTTAAAATACTTCATTATTAGTCCATCAGTTAACTATACCGAAAACTGGTACACAAAAACTATTGAAAAACATTGGGACCCAGACTCAATGTACATTCAAGGGGGTGATACGTTATATGGCAGGGTAGTAACTGACGTAGTTCCCGGTTTTGCCCGTGCCTGGCAATATAATACCGGAGTATCGATGAACACTAAGATTTATGGCATGTTTCAATTCAAAGAGCGATCTCCTATTCAGGCAATCCGACACGTAATGACTCCCTCTATTGGTTTGTCATACCGTCCAGATTTTAGTCAGGAACATTACGGCTTCTACAGAAAAGTACAAAACGATAACACAGGTCAAAATTTTATTCAGTACTCAATTTTTGAACAATCCCTCTTTGGAGGACCAGGTTCTGGAAAAAGCGGAATGATAAATTTCTCGTTGAATAATAACTTGGAGATGAAAGTCCGTTCAAGCAAGGACACCACATCAAACTTTCGAAAAATTAAAGTACTTGAAAGTTTAAACCTAAACACATCTTATAACATGCTTGCCGACTCAATGAATTGGACACCCTTAACGGCTTCGGCACGTACAACCCTTTTCGAAAAATTTAATATAAGTCTTTCAAGTACTCTTAACCCATATGCCCTTGATTCATTGGGAAAAATAAGTAAATACTATCAGTTCACAGAAAACAATAAGCCTTTTAGGCTAACCAATGCCAGAGCAAGTTTAAGTTTTTCGTTAAAAGGAGGAGGTAAAGAAAGCGGAAAGGATACTGGGCAGCAGGGACAAATGGCAGGGGGACAACTAATTGGTTCCGAATCTGGAGATCCAATGTTTGGACAGGCCATTGGTACAGAATACTCTGATTTAGAATATATCGATTTTAATGTTCCTTGGTCTTTAAGAGTCGATTATTCGTTCAGCTATTCAAAGCAATATCTTACAATGAGTACAAACCAGAGCGTATCCTTTTCGGGTGATATGAGTTTAACCCCAAAATGGAGAATAGGATTTAGTTCGGGTTATGATATAAAAAACAAAAAACTAACAACTACATCCTTAAACTTTTACAGAGACCTTCACTGCTGGGAGATGCGACTTTCAGTTATACCAATCGGATACCTAAAAAGCTTTAGCTTTAATATAAATGTTAAATCAGCAACTCTAAAAGACTTAAAGTATAATAAAAGGCAAAGCTATCAAGATAACTTCTAGTAATAGTATACTAATCTGATGATATTTAACTTTATTTTTACAAACCAATTTTAAAAAAAATGAAAAAAATAATCAACACTGAAAATGCCCCAAAAGCTGTAGGCCCTTACAGCCAAGCCGTTGAAGCTGGAAATTTTGTTTTTATTTCAGGTCAGATTCCCATTGTACCTGCTACAGGGAAAATTGTTGATGGTGGTATTGCTGAACAAACCGAGCAGGTATTGAAGAATCTGGGAGCTATACTTAAGGAAACAGGTTTATCCTACGAAAACGTAGTAAAAACAACCTGTTTGCTAAGCGATATGGATAATTTTGTTCCCATGAATCAGGTTTATGCCCAGTTTTTTACTAAGGACATGCCTGCAAGGGCAGCGTATGGTGTTGTTAAACTTCCCTTGGGAGTTCTTGTTGAGATTGAGGCAATTGCATACAAGGGTTAAGTCATTTTGATTATTCAAAAAATAAAAGAAGCCTCGTGGATCACGGGGCTTCTTTTATTTCAATATCTCAACAATATACTACTCAGCAATTACCTCAAATTCAATGGTAACCTTCACATCGCGATGCAATTTTACCTCAGCAGTATAGTTACCAACCTCCTTAATATGCTCTTCCTTAATGTTAATGTTCTTCCTGTCAACTTCAAGTCCTTTCTCTGCTAAGGCTTCGGCAATTTGAATGGTATTAACCGAACCGAATATCTTCCCGGTGGAGCTGGTTTTAGCACCAATAATCAATTTAATTCCCTCAAGTTGCTTGGCAACAGATTCGGCATCGCCCTTAATCTTAGCCTCTTTGTGGGCTCTTTGTTTGATGTTCTCGGCCAAAACTTTTTTGGCGGTCACGGTGGCAGCAATAGCATATCCCTTGGGAATCAAATAGTTTCGTGCATAGCCATTCTTCACGGTTACTATGTCGTTAGTATGTCCCAAGTTTGGTATATCTTGTTTTAAAATAATTTCCATCGTATGGTTCTCCTGATTTTTATTTCAACAAGTCTGTTACAAAAGGTAGTAAAGCTAAATGGCGGGCTCTTTTAACAGCTGTAGCCACTTTACGTTGATACTTAAGGGATGTTCCGGTAAGGCGACGGGGCAATATCCTTCCCTGTTCGTTTAAGAATTTTTTAAGAAATTCAGGGTCTTTATAGTCTATGTACTTAATCTTGTTCTTTTTGAACC
>Ga0334884_1001849_pt1 | contig 29331 bp, 29 predicted proteins | sample GraSluR1_MG_7_FD_207215 | JGI IMG/M metagenome (GOLD analysis project Ga0334884, IMG submission 207215) | Sludge microbial communities from methane-producing bioreactor in Wageningen University, Netherlands - Granular Sludge_12_05 R1 | ecosystem: Engineered > Bioreactor > Anaerobic >...
CCATGTCACGCTGCCTGACAATGTTTCGGCCCTTGGGGGCTTCGCCGTGGGGGACATTGATCGTGACGGCACCATCGAGATCGTGTTCGGTACCAGTGACGGCCTGCTGCACTGCTGGGAGTTGGGACCCTGCACCGCAGGTTACACCCCCTGGCCCCAGTTCCAGCAGAACGAAGGAAGGACGGGCACGCTGGAATGACGCCCTTCGCGCTGCTTCTCTGCCTCTCCTCGGTGATCCCCGGCCCCGGATGGAGTACACCGGTGGCCGTGACGGAAGAACCTGTCCACCACAGCGGGCTCAATCGCCTTGTCAGGGATGAGTTGGGCAGGTTCCATCTCGTATACAGCGGTTACGGGAATTACGTCAACGAGAGCCGGATCGGCTACATCCTGTTCCTGACCGACGGGACGAAGGTCTTCCCCGAAACGATGATCTCCCGGGATGTCAATAGCGGCTCTCTTTCACCGTCTGCAGTTATCTCCGACAGCCTGTTTGCCTTCTGGCGGGAGTACAATCCAGTTTACTATGCGATCCGAAACATGGGGGATGGCAGCGGCGTCACACCGGCCACCTACCTGTTCACCACCTCGACGCTCTACCCTTTCATCCGGTCGAGCCCCGACAGCCTGGGCAGACTGCATGTGATGTACAACGCCGGAAGCGACATCTACTACGAGGTCTGGACACCGGCACCCGGTTCGGGCTTCATCACCGAGTACGGATGGCAGGTGGAGGGCGCCCAAGAGGGCAGTGTACTCCTTGTGGACGGCAACCGGGTCCATGTGGTGATGAAACACCCCCATTTCTTCTGGTACACCCAGTACGATCTGGAAGGCAACACGGTGGTTCCTCCCGCGCAGTTCGTCTCGGGAGACTTGGACCCCTTCCCATTCACCCGTTTCCCCCTGCTGGCGGTGGATGCCCAGCGCAACCTTATGGTGGTGGAGCAAGGTAGATGGGGCCCGAGCTATCCCTATCAGTTCTTGTTCTGGAAGCTGAACGGGGCCACCGGAGAGGTCATGATCGGCGAGAAGGTTCTGTTCACCACGATACCCGGCGAGTATGCCTCTTCAAATGGAAGACGGATTCTCCTTCCCCTGCCCGGTTCGGAGGCGTTCTACCTCCTGTGGGTGAACCATGCCGGCTCCAAGCATCTGCTGAACATGATCATCGACAGCAACGGGGATGTGCTGGTGGACTGGCACATCGCCTACGACTACACCGATGAGGACCCTCAGATGCTCAGCGCCGTTGACGGTGTCGTGGACGAGGAGGGAAACCTCTACATCGTCTACAAGGCGGGGTATCTGGAACCTGTCTACGGCTACTTCCCCACCTTCGGCTGGTTCGACTATTCATCCCTCGGGCTGGAGGGGCAGGCCGAGCCTGCTCCTTCCGCGTCTTCCCTCTCGGTGTCCATGAACCCCGTCCGTGGAGGCGTGCAGTTCTTCCTTGAGGGTGCCGAAGCAACGACACTGCAGGTCTACGACCTGGCGGGGCGGGAGGTTGCCCGGGTGTTTCTCACGGAAGGTACCGGGTTCTGGGACGGCACAGGGTTCTCCGGGGTGAGACTCCCCTTCGGGGTCTACACCGTGGTGGGAGAACAGGGGATCTCCAAACGCCTCACCCTTCTTCAGGAGTAGCGAGCAGAAGGGGCACCCCTCAGGCTTCTCCTCAACCCCCGCTCCGTCACCAGCCGCCGGTCCCCCAGGGCCTCGATCTTACACTGCTTCTCTTCAGGCAGCTTCAGAAGGCAAAGCCACTGGGTTATCCGGTCTGAAGTGATACCGTGTCTTTGCCCGAGCTGAACCCGGGTGAGGTTGTTCCGGAGCATTTCCTCGTGGAGTTCCCGGGCGAAGATGAGGGGGTTGCGGAACGGGCCCCGGGGCGATTTCGGCTTCAACATCACATCGGGTCGGGGACGAGTCAGAGTGTATGTTTCGACGGAAAAGGTTCGACTCAGCGGCAGACGGGCGTACCATCCACACCATTCGAATCAGGCCTTTCACAATTGGCCTGTCCATCTAAAACCAGAATTCCAGTCTAATGGGAAAACTTGAATGAGAGTCAGAGACGCTTGAGCAACTCAAGGAACTCTGAGGGCGCAAGAACCTTGACTCCGTGTCTGAGATCGAGCGGGAAGTGACGGGTGTTTCCTGTGATCAGGCAATCGGCACGGGCGGCGATCGCCACCTCAAGGAAGCAGCAGTCATCCGGATCGGGCAGTGGCTCCTTCAGGGGCTTGGATGGATGCAACTCAGCCGTTCTTCTTATGTACTCAATCAGAATCGTGACCAGTTTGGGATCCATACGGAAGCGGTCTCTTCCGAGGACTTCCTCATACTCCAGCAGGATTCGGGAATCGACACAGAGGATGACTTCATTGGAGGTGAACAGCCTCACCAGATCGGCACACATGCCGAACGGGGTCAGCAACCCTGACACTAGCACATTCGTATCGACAACAATTCTCATGATCGAGGGCGTGTTTTTCGTGCGTCCATGATTTCCAGTTCAATGGCATCCATGGACAGAGTATCGGTGCCCTGTGCAACGGAAGCCCTCTGAAGATCGGCTATGGCACGCTCCACCCTTGCCCGTCTGAAGGCTGTAAGGGATTCCTCAACATCACTTTCATCCACCGAGGAGAGCAAGGCCACCGGGCGGCCGTTGCTTGTGATGATCATCTCCCCTTCATCAGGAAGGTCACGCCAAATGGCAGCCGAGTTTCCCCGCAGATCGCGAACGCTTATGAATTTCATTCGTCACCTCCATCTACACACATTTGTATACACAATCGTGCCATCTTTGTCAAGACGAATGTTTCTCGTGATGAAGAGAGTCGCGGAAACCGATCAAACTGTCCAGAATGGAAGATTTATCAACACAAGGTGCAAGTGCGACCTAGCCGCCAGTATGAAAACGGCACTATGTGCGTCTCCTCAACCCCCTCTCCGTCACCACCTGCCGGTCCCAGTAGTCCCCCATCGCCTCGATCTCACTTTGCTTCTCTTCCGGTAGCTTCAGCAGACAGAGCCACTGGGTGATTCGGTCCGAGGTGACACCGTGCCGTTGCCCGAGCTGTGCCCGGGTGAGGTTGTCACGCACCAGTTCTTCCTGCAGTTCCATAGCAACTCTTAAAGGGTTACGGAAAACCTTCTTGGGCTCTATGGTTCGGGTGTCAGGGCTGCGTTCCTCTATGCTTTGAACAAGGTGAGTTCTGGTTCGAGGAACTTTCAGTTTGGCGTACCACTCACACCATTCGAACCCGAAGCAGAGAAGGGGAGCCTTTCAACTCCCCTTCCTTCGTTCATGGGCTAATCTACCTGATCAGCACAACGCGTGTGGAAGCTTCGAGTCCCGTGCCAGAAAGCCTTACGAAGTACACACCGGAGGCCAGAGGCGAGCCGTTTCCGTCATGGCCATTCCAATAGTGGGAGTGGGTACCGATGGGAAGAGCTCCCAAGTTCTGCGTTCTCACCAGGCGTCCCGCAGTGTCGTAGATGGAAAGGGTCAGAGGGGATAACCCGATGCTCTGGAAGGAGAGGTTCGTTCCGGTTTCCATGGGGTTGGGAAAAGCATTGAGAAATGGGCTCTCGCCAGGAACAACCTCACCCATGGGCGGCTCGGTTCCAGTGAGATCCGGCACCCAGCGGGCGATACGGCATGCAAAAATGCCCCCGGCGTAGAGGAACCCCCCCCCGACATATACATCCGAGCCGGTCGCGGCGACGGCATAGATAGAGGGATCTGTACCACCGCTTACCCCGCTTCCCAGTGCTGACCAGGAACTGCCGTCCCAACAGGCGATGTGGCTGGCGGGGCTGCCTCCGGCCTGGGTGAAGTATCCTCCCGCGTACACATCCGTGTCGCTTAAGGCGATCGCTTTTACCACATCGGTCACCCCGCTTCCCAGCGCTGACCAGGAACTGCCGTCCCAAAGGGCGATGCGGTTTGCTGGATTACCCCCGGCCTGTGTGAAGAATCCCCCCACGTACACATCCGTGTCGCTCACTGCGACAGACGTGACGTAGAGGTTGACCCCGCTTCCCAGCGCTGACCAGGAACTGCCGTCCCAGCGGGCGATGTAGTTGACGGGGTTGCCTCCGGCCTGGGTGAAGATTCCTCCCGCAACCACTTCCGAGCCGCTTGCAGCGATTGCGAAGACAGGTTCGTTCACGCCATTTCCCAGAGCTGACCAGGAATTGCCGTCCCAGCGGGCGATGTAGTTGGCGGGGTTGCCTCCGGCCTGGGTGAACTCGCCTCCCACATACACATTCGAGCCGCTCACTGCCATGGCATAGACCGTTGGATAGCTCACGCCTCCTACACCACTTCCCAGAGCATGCCAGGAAGTGCCATCCCAGCGGGCGATGGCGCTGGCAGGGTTCCCTCCGGCCCCGGTGAATCGGCCTCCCACATACACATCCGAGCCGCTAACTGCGATGGCATAGACCCAGCTGTTCACTCCCTTTTCCAATACGTGCCACGAACTCCCGTCCCAGCGGGCGATTCGGTTGGCGGTACTCCCTCCGGCTTGGACGAATTGCCCCCCCACGTACACATCAGAACCGTTCACGGCGATTGCGAGGACTTGGCCGCTCACGCCGGTTCCCAGCGAGTACCAAGCGCCTTCCAGGTCCTGCCTGTAAGGAAGGTGAACAGGTTCCCATGGCAGAGCCCCCTCTTCCACGAAGATCGGCTCCCCATCAGGACCGTAGGTCATCCGGAACCCGGTGGGGTCAAAACTGCCGGACACTCCCTCCATGACTCTTCCGTCTTGAGTAAGTACCGCTTCCAGTGAGGGAATGGTTTCGGCGAACGTCAACGAGACGAGTGCAGCAAGAACGATTCCCCAGCAAGATTTCATGATACCCCTCCTGAGTCTCTATAACACTTTTGTCCAGAGGACGGTTTCTGGAGTCTTTTCTGTCGTCTTTGATCTGGAAGAGCATGGTTCGTGAGGAGGTGAAACATGGACTGGACGTCTGTCCACACCCGATACCCTCGACAGGACTCAGACCGGTGAAGACGAACCCGAAAGCCATCGTCACCCATGTCGAGAGGTCTTCCTCGAACGTGAACACTTCGTCAATGACCATACTGTCAATCTCCATGGTACCCGTTTCGAGGAAGACGGTCGCTGCAAGGAGGCAGTCCTCGTTCTGGTCGTCGATGGCGTTCAGCATGATCTGGACGTACTCGTTGAGCCCCACTGTATGGTATGCTGCAGCGAAGGCACTTACCTCCGAGTAGTTCTCGAAGACGTCTCCCGAACCGTTGAGGAACGTCCTGTTATCCTCAAACACAAACTCCTCCAACCTGTCGTTCCAGGTCCAGAGGGTGACATCGATGCCGGTAGCTTCCGTGTACATATTAGTCGTGTTTCCGATATAGACGTAAACGCCGTCATCCATCAACAGCAGGGGGCCATCCAGGTACTTGAACGCAAGTCCTGATGCATGAGCGGCAGTGCTCGTGAGCGTGAGGGACCCCAGATCGACCGCACCCAGAAACATGTTGTGCTTCATCTCGTCCTGGGCCTGGTTTCCCTGAAAACCGCCGGTCACCAGCAGGTTGTTTGCGGAGTCGTAGAGGATCTCCGCCCATCCGTACTCCACCAGGCTCTCATCGAGGATCAGTGCAACGCTGCTGTTCTCCGTGGCCACTTCCACGAATCCGTAGGGGTTGGAGGGATTGCCGACTCCTTCGTCGAGCATGTACCAACCGCAAGCGGCGTATACGTCGTTCTCCGCTCCGTGGTCACCTATGTAAACGGCATTCCAGGCTGCCACATTGACCCAGTCGTCGTCATTCCATTCGTGTACAGGACAGACCGTCGTTCCATGATCGCCCAGGATCACCGCCAGACCCGAAGGGTCGTCCAACCATATCGGTTCCTGCAGGTCCACCCGGGTGTAGCCCACGCCCAGGAACCGGTCCTGGATCGTGCCGTACTCCACATAGTGCAGGATGCCGTATCCGTCATCGTCCAGGTGCATGGTATCGCAGACTGCCTCGTAGGTGAAGTTCCATACAGTGGAGTCCCCCGAAAGACAGTACTCCCGCATGAAAAGAACGCGGTTCCATTCCACCGGATAGTCCGAATCCGCCAGACGCCCGATGATGACGGGATTGCCGTCGTGAAGGACCAGATCCATGGCTCGTGAGTAGTTCCAGCGCGGTTCTTCGTAAAGGTAGTACTCCGTCATGACGAGATTACCTAGCAAGGCAAGCCTGATACAGAATACCGCAGTTGCGAGGTTCATCCGTGCATCTCCGTTATTGTGCTCTCTGGGAGAGGATCGGTTCGAGGGTGGAACGCATGAACCTCAGAACAGCGACTTGATCCCCCCCCAGGTGCAACGCTCCAGAGCCGTCGTTTCTCCGTAGAGGATCAGGAACGCGCCGCCCACAAAACCGAATCTCGCATGGCAGGTGTTCCATGTATTGCCGTTATTACTGGTTACATACGCCTGTTCGTACCAGCCCGGCTGATTGTTTGCCATGAACAGGTAGGCGTCAATCCCGCCTATGACTGCCTGCATGCTCAGCCAGTAAATGCCGGGCCCCGGCAGAACCACCTGCTCGGAAAGCGTGATCACCACCCGCCAAACCGTGTATCCGTAGAATTCATCGAAGTCCTCATAGACGAGGTCGCTCTCCGGGCTGTACCACAGGAAAGCACCGCCCGGTCCGCTGCCGGTGTCATGCAAGATCCCGAGGTTGTAGGTGGTGGGAAGCACTGGGTTGGTGAAGGCGGCCCAGAACTCGACGGTCTGAAGGATGCAGTCTTCGTTGAGGTGAATGTCTTCTGCGATCATCCAGTTTGCACCGCTGGAGAACTGGTAGGCGTTGTTGATAAGATCATGGTTGTACGGTTGGGAAAGCAGAACGTCGTCGGTGGCGGGAAGGAGCAGCGGCGATCTAAGGCCAGGAGAAGGGGCCACAATATCATACGCCCGATAGTGGGAGGCCTCGAGATGGAGTGGAGATGTGTGGAACGGTGGGTTGACGGACGGACTGAGCACCATCACGAACTGCAAAGCCCGGAAGCAGAGCATCATAGCCTCCCCTCTGCACTGCTTTACATTCTGTGACAAAATGTCATACATGTCAAGATGCGAATGCCTGTTCTGATATGACCTACCGGTGCTGCCTCCTCAACCCCCGTTCCTAAACCACCCGCCGGTCCCAGTGGTCTCCCAGGGCTTCTATTTCACGATGCTTCTCCTCAGGGAGTTTCAGCAGGTGAAGCATCTGGCTGACCCGTGAAAGTGAGCAGCCGAGCTTCCTTGCCATCTGCCCCTGGGTGAGTTCTTTCAGTTGAATCTCGAGGGCGATCTCCCGGGCCTGGATGATGGGATTCCGGTACGTCTTTCTGGTCTTTCGCTGTTTTATTGGTTTGTCAAACCCTGTCAAGTACCACAAAATAGTTCGTTGGGCCACACGGTTGGTGTACCACCTACACCATTCGAACCCGGTTCATCACCATTAGGGGGCGCACCCCTATCCCAAACACATCACTTTATGCGTGCTTTGGGTTCTCACAACCCACGAATGATTATGCACACCGGAATGCTGTTCATTATCTCGCTTAAGCCAGCGCAAAACGTCTTACAGCGAAATCGGGGATTGACCGCTGGCAGTTATGATGCTATTGGATAAGAAATTAAGATGGGTGGTGTGTCATGTTCGCGTTTATTCTTGCCACATCCTTGGTCCTGTCCCCGAACCCGATACTTCCAGCCTGGGATGATGTTCTGGTGACACAACCTTTTCAAGGGTACTTTCCCGCAGCGGTCTCCTGCGAGAGTAGCCCGGGTTACATGCTCGCGGAGGACTGCTACCCCACAGTGGATTTCGTCCCGTACCAAGTGGATCTCTGGCTGGGATTCAATCAGCCCGGCACAGTGGACACATACAACTTCGGTTTCCAGCTGGACGACTCGGGTTCCCCCGACGGCACTTTTTTCTGGTACGGTACCCAGTACGACGTGGTCTTCGAGGACATAGGCCTCACGTGGGGGGGGTTCAGTTTCTTCCACTTGATGGTGACCATCGTCGACCCTCCATTGCTGGCTGCGGGTCAGCCCTGCTGGTTCTGCTTCCAGGCGGTAAACAGCTCCTCCGTGGCATGTCTGGTTGACAACAACCAACCTGGCTGGAACAGCCAGTGCTTCTTCAGCGGCGACGACGGGGAAACGTGGCAAAGCAGCCAGTCCACCTGGGGCACTTCATTCGGGGTGTTTATGATAATCTCCGGCACCACCGGCCTGGAGAGATCTACCTGGGGTTCAATAAAGGGATGCTTCATCTAAAGACCTCCGCCACCCCCTCAAATAACCGCTTCTTCCGCTGCTGATCTGTACGGGGTGAACCCCAAACTCGCTCGCAAGTTCTGCGATGGTCTTTTCACCCTTGATGGCTTCTATCGACACCTTCGCCTTGAGCAAAGCCGTGCCTGAAACCAACTATCACCCCTGTCTACATAGGGGGGCCAGCTCAGCCTTAAGGACGAGATGGAAAAAGCGGGAAGACTTGTACCCTGGCTGCTTTCAGAACACGGAGCCGCGTGGGAAGAGCTCGGCATCAGCCCTCAATCCATGGTGAAATGCCATTCCATGGGGTTGCCGACACCATCTGCGGAGAAGTGGATTCTGTACTTCGTTCCGGCGGGGCTTGTCCAGCTGACCCGCTCCGAGGGGATTCCGCATGTCATGGCTGAGTGGATGACCACGGTCTGATCGGTGAGGGAGTCCATGCAGTACATGAGGTAGCTTTCCGCCAGTGGGCTGAACTGATCCACATACTCCACTCGCGAGTAACGAAAGTCAAGTACAGTGCCTTTGACGGCAATAATGAGGTATTCTCCGCTGTGGTTCGGGCTTTCAAGGAAGATGACATCCTCCAGTGTCACATTTTCTGGAACGTTGCCTGTACATATGCCTGAACTCCTTCGTAGCATTCTTCAGCCTCTTCAGATTCGGCTCCGGTGGTGAGCGCCCCCCCTGCCGCGAGAAGAACCACCGCCCAGAAAGCAATGGTACGGTCTCCAATGGGTACCGGCATATCAGTCTCCCTTCGGCTCGAGGCAACGCTGCCTGCACTGCTCTGTCTGTTGTCTCACAGGCTACTCATACGCTCGTACCGGCATTCGGGAAGGAACTCGAGCAGCACCTTTGCCAATCCCTCCAGTTCCTTCTCGATAGTGGCCAGAACCAGAAGCACGTTATACTTCCGACCGGGGCCGTTGCTGGCCAGAATTGTTACCCTTGCCTTGTCTCCCTGAAGGGTCGAATTGGTGCCCCGCCTGCTCAGGATAACCGTACCCCTAACCAGAAGCCGGTTCTCTTTGGCATCGGGCATTATTCCCGCAAGGGGTATGCTCTCGGTCCGGGGTCTGAAAACCCCGAGCTTTACCCATGTGATAATGCCCGAGTCTTCCACGGTAAGCCTTTCCATGGCAGCCGCCATGTATTGCCTTATGAACCATGCGATAGCAAGAACTACTATCAGCATCCCTACGACCATACGTGGCCCTTCCTGGGTTACCGCATTACCCACCGCCGCCAGAAGCCCTATCAGAACTATCAGGCACAGAAGCGGCAGCTGCCCCGGCCATGGCCTTCTAGCGACGGTAAACCTGCCGTCTTCACTGATGATCCGGTATCCGTAATCTTTCATCGCCTCCTCCTTCACCGGTAAATCAGAGTATAGGCCCATGGCTTCAGTGAAGCCACATCGCCCGCTCCGTCACCAGCCTTCTTTCCCAGTGATCCTCCAGGGGCTCGATCTCCCGCTGTTTCTCCTCAGGGAGCTTCAGGAGGCAGAGCCACTGGGCGATGTTGTCCGAGGAGACGCCGTGCCGCTGTTCGAGCTGCGCCCGGGATAGGTGATCCCGGAGCATTTCAGTGTAAAGTTCCCTGGCGTAGAGGAGGGGGTTGCGGTAGGGCCCTCTTCTTGGTACGGGAAGATCAGGACTGGTGGTCTGAAAAGATAGGGTAGCCCCTGATCTGCTTCGAGCCATCCGCGATTGGGCGTACCAGTTGTAAAGTTGATGCAGCCGAAGCAGTTGCTGAGGCTGCTTCTTCAGTCTGCGTATCAATCGGGTCATACCGTTCTGATCCTGCCGATAATCCCCATGAAGAACTCTTTCGACCAAACATCGACAGCTTCGGGATGCAGAAGGAAGGGTCTTACATCCTTAACCGCCTGCTCCACAGAAAGATTGCTAATAGCATCATACAGATATCTCATTAGAAGAGCGGGTGACAGATCGACTTCTTCACCGATGTCTCCGGATTTCTTCATCCTCTCTGTAAGGTGAGACAGATGAAGTACCGGATGATTGGAAAGGTACCACACCAAGTCGTACCAGTCCCTTCCCTTGACCCTGTTCTTCCACTTCCTGCATAGGACTGCATGAAGCTTCCCGGCGAACATATCGGGCAACCGGTAAGAGATAATGCTGAAGGGTATCGGCCGAAGGAGGTACCTGCTCTCCGTGGAAAAACCTGCCGGCGGATCGGTATCAACCTCCAGCTTGATCTTGAATGTCCTGTCAGGATGGATATCGCCGGTCACACCTTGCGGCGCACCCACAAGCAGGAAGTGTGAAAGGGTGTTGCCCTTCAGGAAAGCCGTTGCGATATCCGTTCTCCTCTTCCTCCCGGGAAGCATCTCTATCTCGAAACCCAGACCACTCAGTTCCCTGCAGAGATAGTCACTGTACACTTCGAGTCGGAAACAAGGATCGGGAGCCTTCAGACTGAAGTCCATGTCTTCAGAAAACCTGTCCAGGCCGTGGAGAATTCGCAGAGCTGTCCCTCCGTAGAATGCCGCTCTCTCAAAGAACTTGCTTCGCCAGAGGCCGAACAGGACGACCTGCTGGATTATCTCTCTAAGGGCATTCGCGTAATCATCATTGGATCTGGGAGAAAACTCCTGAAGCATTTTACCTATGACTGGGTTCACGGTTGACCCCCGATAAGGTCCATCAGATAGCCGGTGAAGCTCCTTATCTTCTCTGATGAGTATGCGTCTGAAATCTCTCGAAGCAAGCTTCGAGAGAAGGTTGAGAATATGTCCCCATCCAGCCTTAGATCGTCCTCAAGATACTTTCTCCACTGACTGAAGTTTGACCTGCCTATTCTTCCGTCAGTCCATACCTTGTCCACTAGGGCCTTTTCCGGGGAAGCAATCAGAAAGCTGATGCCATCGGTGCGCTCTATCGATATTCCGACCGCATACCTGTCATTCCTGAGGGTTCGATAAGAGAACCGTCCAAAGGGAGTCGAGAACTCTCTTGACCTTCCAGTGGAAACCGAAGTTATCGTAGAAACCCTTTCCGGGATCATGGAGTAGAAGTTTAGAGCATAGTCCAGACTGACATAGGATGGTCCGTAAATAATGTTGGCAAGGTACTCTCTGCTGACCGGATTCTTTCTCAGGCCATCCCCGAATGTGTAGAGTCCCCTTTTTATTCTAACAAGCGATCCTTCTTTGATCAGCCTGGCAGTAAGATCCCGGGGCTTGCTGAACCTTTCACCCAGGATCTCAGTCAACGTCTGATAATCAAAGACATCCGGTTTGATCGCCTGCCTGAGAAGAAGAACAATGTTCATGTACACCTGCTTACATCTATGTCCATCACTACTGGACATAGTATACGCATTTTGCTTTGACTAGGTCAATCCGGTTTTGGATCATAAGGCAGACATGCGGTGTTCAGTTCTTCCTTGGAGGAGGGGGTTGCGGTAGAGGTTGGGTGAGACTTCACCGATCTGCTTCACGGGGGAGGAGTGTCCAGATACAGGGTTATCGCAGGGATCCGGGGGTTTCTAAACTTACTGCGAAGGAGTTCGGTACTATCATCGGTTTTGGTGACGAAATTGGATGATACAGGCTAGCTCGCACTTCTCACCAGCCCTTTGAAGACAGTAGTTTTCCGGGTTTCTGAGGGTTGCGATCAGGTGTTTGGCCCTGTTTCCGAGGATTCATTCAACTGAGGGGCCGGGAGCGGACTTGGATTCCGCTCCAGGCCCTCTTCTGAACAGACCCCTGCCTCTGCTTCCGGGAAGCCTTCCGTTCGGAGACCGTTTTGTTCAGTTCCTCAGTGGTAATGCCCGCAGGTTGTTGTGAATCCGGGCGAACTCCCCGGACCAGGGGTAACCGCTGGCGTAGGATACCAACACCCTTCTCACGCTGATCCTCAGCAATGAGCCAATCTTCATCAGCTTCAGCCGGATCGTTCCGCACTGAGCCCTGGCGAAGGCGGTTCCCTTCAGACCCAACACCCGGTAGGCGTTAAGAAGCATGTATGCCTCCATCCATATGTACCTCGGGCGTTCGCCGAGACAACCATACTTCCACAAAACCATGCAAATGGCTGCCACAGTTTGACTTGCTCTGCCAGAAATCAGGATCGTGTCTTCGTAAGCATCAGCAAACCCTGGATGATAGAAGGTGGCTCAATGATCTCTTCACCGCCAAACTCCTGAAGGCGAAAAGTAATGATTTGCAGTTCGTCAAGTTCCTGCCAGGGTCCGCAGGCCGAGGACTCCATGTAAAGCTCCCATTGATGAAGAGCCAGCTCGGGACAGGTGTCATCAATGCTTCTTCCCTTGCAGGCCATGCGTATACGAAGCAAAGAGCATCAGGCATGCTACGTGTCCCTGCCATGAGTGGGAAGAGGCAAACGAAGCACTCATTCAATCAATGCTGGGATCTACGAACCGGCTGATCTGCATGGTTCTTCAGGAGCAATGCGATGTCGGGAGGGATTTTGCCGAGATCCAAGAAAGGTGAACGGCGAGAGGGCCTTGCTGACGCAATAAAGGGGATTAACACCTTTCAAGGGATGTCGTAGCCTTGCGGCTCACTAGAAAGCCCATCTGAAAAGGCGGACAGGCATGCCGAAGAAACCGTTTTCCCCAATTGTGCATACATGAGTACCCTGGAACCAGCTCTGTATCAGAAGGTCGTCTGAATCAAGCACCCCTGAAATGCCTCTGTCTTCGAGGAATACAGATACCTGCGCCCCGAAATGGAGGATGTCTCCCTGACGAAGCCCTTCGTCTCCCACTTTCGCGGAATCACCCAGTGAGTTGATGAAAACCCAGGTGTCTCCGGCGAAAACAGGCAGGTAGGAGCCGCTTCCCAAGGGCGTTAGGAATCTGGTGATGCCTGCCGGGCCGGCATAGGGAATGTGAAATCCCTGCCTCCTTTTCCCGTAGACCGCAAGGCCTGCACAGTCCGTTCCCAGCCTTTCGTCAGTCTGGTGGCTCCCATCCGGAGTGTGCCTCGGCGCCATGATGAAAGGTGTGTTCATCATTTCGAAGAGCAGCCCCGTGTAGCCGTCGTCCAGGCGAAGGGAAACTCGCACAGTGCTTTCCATCTGCCTGTGGGGAGGGTCTACCATACGAATGGTATCCGGAAGGCCATCCAGCCATGTGACATAGAAAGTGCCTATTTCGGGAACGCCCGTTTGACCTGGGATAAGCACCACCGACGAAGCGAAACCAGCCTGGGTGTGAACCGAATACAGAAGCGTATCCGCCAAGAACGCAGCAGTGGAAGAACCGCCTGCAAGGTTATCGTGATGATAGGGTATCGGAATGATGACGCTCCAGCGGACCAGTTCCCCCGAAGGGTGCTCCACCGTCAGCGTGCAGGGTACCACCGCGTCCATCGAGGAGAACATGAAACAGAGGAGAAACAGGGTGGCGGAGGGGTTCACTCCTAGTCGCTCCAGCGCCATCCCGCAACTAGCAATTCGGAGACGCAAAGGTCGTCGTAGAGTTCGCCCGGATAGGCGTCGTCGAAACGAATGCTTATCCTCCGAGCATCCGGAATGTTGCCACCGGAGTTGATGAGTGGCTGTACCATCCTTCCGAGTTGCCCGCTCTCGATGTCTTCCCAGGAAAGGTCATCGAGAACGACGGTCTCGGGAAGCCTGTCATCGATCACGATGGTCACGGTTCGAGGTCTGGCGTTTGCGTAGTAAAGGGCGGCACTTTTTGCGTAGCCGGGGATTATGCCCACGAAACCCATGGTGAGAGGTGGGTCGATGAAGAACTCAATCCATTCGCCAGCAACACCTGGAGCACCCTCCGCCCAAGCGGTAGAAGGGTCACCGTCAAGAAGGTTTCTCACCGAGTAGGTCGTTTCTCCCGACGGAGGAAGTGTGCTTGAGGCGTTGAGGGTGATCTCTTCCGCAGGCAGGGACCGGTGCGCAATGGCGTTGGATACCCCCCAGGCGCAAACCTCGTACTCCACTTCCAGCGGCATGGCGGAGAGGAGGTCGAAGTTACGGAGGGCAAGTGAGTACAAACCACTTTCCCAGCTGCCACCCTCCGGAACCGAAACCGCACTTCCCCCATTGGAGAATATCTCGGTGAAATCCAGTGTGATATCAAGGTTGCCAACCTCGCCTCTGCCCCAGTATCCCGCCGGGTGGAGTGAGTACCGGAACTTCCGCCCGGATTGACTCGGGAAGTAATCCTTGGTGGTTTCGAAGTCGGTGAACCATGCCTTGAATGTATACTCCGCTCGGAGTTCAGCGGTTGAATAGCCTGGCAGAATAAAGGATGTGGCAAAATACGCCGTGTGAGTATCCTGTTGCTCACCAAACTCGTTCTCTTCCGAACCTGTTTGAAATCCAATCAACTGCAGAACTTCAAGCGGCGTTCCATCCAGAAACATTACGAAAACCGGGACTTCGTTTGCTATCCGGATGCCCTGGTCGAATTCGTACTCAGATACCATGAGGTCCACTGGGAAGGCAAAATCGACGCTCATGGGTTCGCCGGTGTTGCTCAGGAGGTATACCGCTTCCACGTTGACATGGCTGAACCCGGGTCTGATCGTTAGTTCTTCGCGGGAAAGGAGCACCTCCTTGCGGGCTTGATAGCTGAAGCTTCCGGTACCGATGGTATTCGACCAGTTAATGGGGCCACCGTTGGCGAGAACCGATGGAACCCAGAAGAAGCTGAAGGTCAGCGCGGGCAGCAATCGAATCTTCTCCATGGTTCCTCCTTAACTGGAGAAGCAAGGCTCTGAAGCGTATGAAACTATCGGAAGGCAAGATACAATATGGTTGAGTCCCGGGCAATGCAACCGGCCATGATTATTCGAAAACCCGCAGTGAGGATTCAAAGACATCACCCTGTTGCTGTTTCTCTCCTTGGCGAGACCCCCATTCAAACTCCAGATAACAGGTTTCACCGGACATTGGATCTGGCAGTTCATTTCGAAACACTCCAGCTGCGTTCCTGGAGGCTTTCCATATCGCAGAGTATCACATCCGCCAGTGACGAGCCTCGAAGGCGTAGTTGAATTGATGACCCGGCCAGTTCAGCAGAGTTCGGCTCTATGGCTTCCAGGCGATACCCGCGGTGAAGTACGTTGCCGAATCATCAATCTTGACGATGTATGGCTCCGGGAATGCGAGTCCCGACCGGCTTCTGCTCCTCCAAGAAATCCCGAGACTGGCGTCAACAGCCCCCAGGTCGATCACGGCTCCGGTACCGAAGGTGAGTGTGGTATGGTGATACATATTGGGTTGGTGAAACCCGATGCTGTAGATGCTGCGTACTGATGGCAGCAGGTCCTTCAGATTCGCGTACAGCCGTCCTGAGACAGCCGGTTCATCCTCAATGGAGGTGACATCGAAATCGAATCCGAGCGTGCTCCCGTTCAGAAGATCAAAGTCTTTCTCAAACCCGAATGCCACCCGGGACTGATATCTTTCTGTTGAGTTTGCTCCGGAAACGGCGAATGTTCCCCAGGAGAGCGGAACAAGTAAACCAAGGTGAATGCATGGGTCGGCCGTATCCCACTCAACAACGGTGGTGTCTTTTTGCCCATAGATATCCACCGGCTCATAACGAAGGGTGTATTAGCCCTTCCCAAAGCGCATTCCTACAGACACTCCGGCATGCAGCCAGCCGGAAAACGCCATGGAAGCTCCCGCGTTGGCTTCATAGAGGGAACCCTGGGAATCAAGCATCTGTAAGGCCTGTATATTATACATTCTACCCTGCTCATAAAGAACTGACAGTCCCTTATTATATCTAAAATCGGATACCCTAGCCATTCCCATTGCCAAGTAGAGGTTGTTCATGACAGGCACTCCAGCGGCAATCGAAAAGCTTCCGGAGTTTCCCGAGTCAAAGACGGGAAGGCGATATGGACCGTCTACCTCGGAATTCCACTTCACCACTGAGATGCTTGCGCTCACAACAGGGCTGTTTAGAAGGGATAGCTCAGCAGGATTGAGAAACAAGGAAGATACCCCGCTTGATGGGAGCGCCGACGCACCGTTCATGGCGCAGTGTTGTGGTGTCAGGGCATTGATCGGAGTACCGTTTTCCATTGCATCGTGAAAACCCCACGCCCAAACCCGGCTCGAGAGAATAAGCGTCAGAAGCAACACTCGCATGTTCATCCGTGTCCTCCGTGCATTTAATGCTCTCTGGCCTGAAACATTGCCCGAGTTGGCTCCATCAGTCAGCGAAGTTGTTCCAGTCATGGAAAGCACCCTACAAAACTAATGTATAAATAAACAGAAGGCTGGGGGTGATGTCAATACATGTATCAAGCTTCCTCAGCTTCCGCTCATGATCCCTTCCCAGGCGGAGATACATCGACCCCATACATCTCCATCGAATGCTGCATGTCTAGAACCGTCATCCCGCGAGCGTAAAGGGCGATGATCCGGTCGGCATAACCTGTGAATCGAAGCTTGTGCTTCCCGATAAGTCGTGGTTCGAATGTCCCGGCTCGATCCCGGGGAGTCTCAGGATGAAGCAGTCCTTCATCCGTCGAAGCAGTCTTTGATGACTCGCCGTTTCTGGTGTTTTCGGAACCTTCGGGCGGGGCTGCACCGCAGGCGGGTGCAACATTGACGGACTCAACCCTTTCCATGCAACTCACCTACCGGAGAAAATACAGCTTCTGGTATCCCTCCAACGGATCAAGCTCCCATGCAAGAACTCCATGAGTAGTAATGACTGTCTTCCAGCTCCAGCTTTGAAGACCGTATACAGCATGTCTAACCAAGTTGCCGTTCAGGTCGAAAATGTCGAAGAAAAGATCGGTTCTTGTGCCCCGTCGCACCCATAGATTCTGATCCGGTCCAATCCCCAACTCAGCTGTCATGAAGCGATGTCCGTAGGGAGAAGGTTCCCATGGTGGCCAGCCACCTGCTCTCTGGTAGTATGTTTGCATGAAAAACGCCTCTGCATCGATCTCATCGGGTTCCTTCCCGACGGGACTGATTGGCAGACTTATGAACAGGAACTGATTACCCAGGGAATCCCACCCGTACACTTGGTAATCAAGTGTATCCAATGTGGCGATGAATACATTCCCGGAATCATTGCACCAGCTGTTGATTCCCTTGAATAGAACGAAAACCAGTTCTCTCGAATAGCTAAGACCCGATCCGTGCTCGTTTTCAATAATGGAATCGGTGTATAGATTTATCGGATTCTCCGCAGAGCTGAAGTCATAAATGTCTGCAGTATGTTTTAACACATAACCATCTGTTAGTTGGGTTTCGGAATATCTGCACACCAGGTATTTGCTTTTTGTAAGAGCTGCGAAGCAATAGGGAGAATTGTTCCCCCACAACAATACTTCGTCTTCAAGCTCAAAAGAATCATTGAAGACTATGAAACCTCCTTTGGTAATGTCGCTGATCACTATCCGTCCATCCGGGGCAATGTTCAGGTAACTGGGCCTTAGGAGTTCTCCAGGGCCGCTTCCCCTGCGAGTAAGGTTCTGAATGTATGCTCCTGTTGAATCAAACACCTTAACGCAGGCTTCAACATCATCAAGAACAAAAATCCTTCCCAAATCGTCAATATCCGCAGACGCGATCGACCAGAAGCTGTTGCTGGAGTCGCCCAGTTCCTCTCCAACTTCAAACAGGAGATCCAGGGTGTCAACACCCGCCAAAACTTCAATACCTGACGGACTATTCTCAGTATGCCTGCAGGAGACCAGCATTTGTGAGGAGAATAGAACCAGCGCACCCCATACTTTTGTCGAACGTCTTAGCAAAATCGTGACAATAGCTGTATGTGACTTCAATCCGCCTAGTGTCTTGACAAGGCGATTCAAGTCGTATCCCATCAGTAATCTTCCTGGTGTTGCAGAGATCTCATTTACTTGCAATAGCGCTACAGCAAAACGTGCGAACAGCAGTGAGATACACAATGTCCTCCTAATGTAAGTACGGCATTCTTTGCGGCATTTTCAAGTATTCTTCATTTGCTCACTATTCACCGAACTACAGCGGAGTATGATATCGATTTAATGGCTATTGATGTGTGATCACTGTGCTAATGAGGCCAATAGATAGATCCCATCGTGCACTTGCTGCTTGCTGTACATGGACTTCTTCGCTGGTCTTTACTCCCACTTCTCACCAGCTTCCTAAAGGCAGCGGGTCGGCGGTATGGGGTTGGGTGCGCGCCCTGATTTCATGGAGTAATGCGAAGCTGGAGGGCCGGGAGCGGACTTGGATTCCGCCCCCGGATCTCTTCTGTACAAACCTCGGCCCCTGCTTCCCATAAGCCTTCCGTTCGGAGACCGTTTTGCTCAGTTCCTCAGTGGTAATGCCCGCAGGTTGTTGTGAATCCGGGCGAACTCCCCGGACCAGGGGTAACCGCTGGCGTAGGATACCAACACCCTTCTCACGCTGATCCTCAGCAATGAGCCAATCTTCATCAGCTTCAGCCGGATCGTTCCGCACTGAGCCCTGGCGAAGGCGGTTCCCTTCAGACCCAACACCCGGTAGGCGTTAAGAAGCATGTAGTCCACCCTGGAGAATCACACCCGCAACTGGTTCGGTACCAGCCAGTGGGTGCTGGTTCCGTCGGCGAACGGGTCCAGCTGCTGCTCCTTGATCCGGTTCTCCATCGCACTTCGGGCACAGTAATACTCCTCGTAGATTATCCTGTCGTTCCAGCCCAGTGAGGTTGCCATGATTCTGGAACTGCTTCCCTTTTACGGGTGCTCTGCCTTCGCGATCACCTTAAGCATCGTCCATCTTTCAACACCTGCCGGCCCTTGAGGTCAATCAGCACTTCGGTCTGCATCCGTTCATGCTGGCGGGTGCCTGAGTAACTACGTTGCCCCGCTGCCGGGGTCTCAGCAAACCTGATAGATTATCGGAGACTGATGGATCCTGAGGGTTCTCCTTTCACCCGTTGCTTTGCCCGATCATCCCAGAAGGAGGCTACCTTGGACTGGAAGCTGATGAGGTTGATCCTTGCTACCCTTTTCATTACCACCGGATGTTTTATGGAAAGAACCCCGGTCACCCTGCACAACACCCTCGGTGACCTTGAGATAACGACCCTGACCCTGACCGGCCCCGATGGCAGGGTAAAACCCCTCGAATCCATGGATCCCGCCGGAAAGGCCGAACTCCAACTGGCCCGGGGCTCCTACACCTTATCCGCTACCGACGGGGATGGCAACGACTATCTGGTCGAGTTCATCGTGGAAGCCCATCCACTGAACGTTAGAATCGGTTTTCTGCACAGCACCGGTTTCCAGAGGACGGTTAAAGTCTCCGAGGGCATCTACTGGACAGGTTCCGGAAACTCCCTGGTAACTTTGAGGAACAGGGCTGAAGACTGGACGATCTGGTATGTCTACTGTGACCGGTACACCGATCCATGGAGTGAAAACCGAATGGGCGCACACATTCTGGAACACGGCGAGGAGCTGAACATCCTGGTTAACCAGGGAATCTATGATGTCATGTGCGAAGACAGGGACGGCGACTACCACGCAATCTTCCTAGAGGCGGACGTAATGCCCGGTTCTCCCTTCGTATGGGAGGTCACGACAGGACACTTGAGGGAGTGGGAAGTGAGCAGCTTCGAGGACGACACCTGTCAGGGGCTTTCCCACGACGAGGGCATCGCTCCCGTAACCGTATTCAACAACCTGGAAGACCTGAGCATCTGGTACATCCACTACGCTTTACCCGGAGAGCCTTGGGTATTCGATCTACTGGGCTCGCGGATAGTCGGACCTGGGGAGGATTTTACCTTCATGGTGGACCCGGGAGTCTACGACCTTCTGGTGGAGGACCGGGAGGGTAACACATACATTAGATGGGATGTTCACATACCCGAGGAAGGCTTCATCTGGTCGGTGGACCCCGGCGACCGGAACTAGCAACGGCGCGTCATCGTCTTTTCATGCCATTGGGGGGACTTCTACCTGCAACCTGGCCTTGAACATCAACGCTACAGGGAAGAATGGACGGACCCGTTTGACGGAGTGCAAGAGTCTTCGGGTTCCTTAACGGTTGGGCCCTCTCTTGTGGTCGGTACCGCGATTGACTGGTTCTCCCTTGAACCAAGGATGGAAATGGGTCTGGTGTTTCCGAGCTTGGACGATGTGCAGGAGAGAATAACTCTTTTATTGCTCTCTTTCTGATGTCATGCGGCATGTATCCGGACGATTTGCTTACGTTATCTGGAAATGCAGATTTCCCCGCGGGTGTTCTCGCACACCCCACCGGAAGGATGGGATCAGCTCCGGCCTTCAGAGCCCTCACAGGTCATTCGGGAGATCAAGGGTCAGCAAGCTCAAGAATGTAAACACGCGACCAGTCCTTTGGAAACGGGCTCCAGGCCAGAAAACCCTTATCCGTGATACTGAAGACGATAAGTTCATTCCCGGGAAGACCGTTGACTGAGCATGTGAGTTCCAGGGTGCCATCAAATCCGTACACGTCGAATTGTGGTTTCATGAAGGAGCCATGGTGCACCCATACCCTTTCCAGAGAATCCTGTACACTGATACTGATGACGCCCAGTTCACGCGGATCAGGACGCCAGTCTCCTGTTCTCCGGTACTGCTGTCTGAACCACATCAAGTGTTCTTCTACTTCCAGAGGATCCCGACAGCCCTGTTCCCGCGGATACGCCAATGTGTCCAATGGAGTTCCGTCCTGTGAAAACACGGCAACACCATAGGGAGAACCCGGTACTGCCACGTAAACACGACTGCTTCTATCCAAGGCAAAAGCGGGTTGCTCCGCCAGAACGCCGAACAATCGTTCAATGTCCGGTGAAGTCCCATGCGTTGAATGATACACTGTGCCCGGATCCGACGAATCATGATGGAATCGTGACAGCTGAACAGATAGCCCGGAAGAATCACCAGAAGGTTGCAGAGGCCGTTCTAAAGTGGTATAATTGAGTGTCAACATACCAGTTACACCACAAAAGAACGGCCAGCAATGAAAACACAGTGTCACACCAAACATGGTCAGTTGGAGCTCAATTTTCAAGGGCTCGGTTCCCGCAAGGTTGTCAGCAGATTCGACGGCGGTTTCATCTCTTCTGACGGTGGTGCCCTCCACCTTCGGGAAGTGGAAGCCAGGTTGGGAATCATCGCAGGCTTCGCCGCCTGCTTCGAGGACAGGCGGGATCCATCCAGAACAGATCACAGTATCGGGGAACTGGTAGCCCAGCGGGTTTACGGCCTTGCCCTGGGCTATGAGGACCTTAACGACCATGACCGTCTTCGGTGTGACCCCATGCTGGCTCTTGCAGTGGGCAAGGGAGACGTCACCGGGAATGACAGGGTTCGGGAGAGGGACAGGGGCAACGCTCTTGCCGGGAAGAGTTCATTGAATCGTCTTGAACTGAGCAGTGAGAAGTGCGACAGATACCGGAAAACCCCGGTTCTCATCGATGCGGTCCGGGAGTTCCTTGTAGATAACTTCATTCGTCTGATGGAGTTGGAGGGTGTTCCGAAGCGGCTGTTCCTGGATGTTGATGCAACGGATGACCCGTTGCACGGGGATCAGGAGGGGAAGTTCTTCCACGGTTACTACAACAGCTACTGCTACCTTCCCCTGTACATCTTCTGCAACGGTCATCCGTTGTGCGCGAAGCTTCGCCGGTCGAACATCGATGCTTCCCAGGGAACCGTGGAGGAGTTGGAGTTCATCGTGACCCGGTTGAGGAAGCAGTGGCCCAGAGTGCAGATCATCGTTCGGGCCGACGGCGGGTTCTGCCGGGAAGAGATCCTTTGCTGGTGCGAAGAGAACCGGGTTGACTACGTGATCGGGCTGGCGAAGAACAAGAGGCTTTTGAAGGCCATCGGAAAGCAGCTCTACCGGGCGAGGAAGAAGCATGAAGAGACGGGTCATGCTTCCCGGGTGTTCATCTGGTTCTGGTACCGGACGAAGAAGACATGGAGCAGGGATCGCAGGGTGATCGCGAAGGCCGAGCACCTGGACAAGGGAAGCAATCCCCGGTTCATAGTAACCTCTCTTGGGTGGAATGACCGGAAGCTCTACGAGGAAGTGTACTGCGCCCGTGGTGAGATGGAGAACCGTATCAAGGAGCAGCAGTTGGACTTGTTCGCGGACCGGACCAGCACCCACTGGATGGGCTCGAACCAGTTGCGGGTATGGTTCTCCACGGTGGCATACATGCTTCTTAACGCCTACCGGGTGTTGGGTCTGAAGGAAACCGCCTTCGCCAAGGCGCAGTGCGGGACGATCCGTCTGAAGCTGATGAAGATTGGCGCATTGCTGAGGATCAGCGTGAGAAGGGTACTGGTGTCCTACGCCAGCGGGTACCCCTGGTCCGGGGAGTTCGCCCGAATCCATTCCAATCTGCAGGCATATCCACTGAGGAACTGACCAAAATGATCTCTGGACGGGCGGCTTCTCGGAAGCAGGGGCAGGGGTCTGTCCAGAAGAGGGCCGGAAGCGCAATACAACTCCGCCCCCGGCCCATCAGTTGAAAGAATACACGGAAACAGGGTCAAACACCTGGTCGTAACCCTCAGAAACCCGGAAATCTACTGTCTTATGGCACGTGGTGAAAAATGCGGGATAGCGTTGCGCGGCCATCAGCCCTGTCCAGTCTTATGTCCTGGGTGAGAATCGAGCTGTCCGGGAAGATGGCAAGCTGAATAAAGGGTTGTGTACCGGGTGGACTGCGATACTCCACAGGGGTAAGACTGCAATCGAAGAATACGTAGCGACGCAAAAAGTCTTCGAAAAGTGCGAAACCTTCTCCGAAGGGTGTTATTCCACCAATGTGAACATACTGGTATGGACCTGCCCCCCGGTGACTTGTCCGTTGAATGCATGTGCCGTCCCGTGAAAAGAGGCGCAAATCCTGAGAGACGTCATCAACCACCAGGATGTTTCCGGATGAAATGAAACAAGCGCCAAGAACCTTGCCGATCATGTGATCCGGATCTCCGGATTCGACTCCGATTGAATCGACTACGACAAGTGTGCTCACGCCGGTCAAAGTTTACACGCTTACCGGAGCAAAGTTTACAGATTCTCACCGGAGCAAAGTTTACAGATTCTGGCACTACTTTCCCTCTGAATTCATAAGCAAGTAAACCCTTCAGCGACTCAGTCGGTTAATTGCCTTTTCCTCTCATGGTTTCTTTATTGTCTATTACAGTTATGCTGGAGTGAAGCTTCCTCATGCTCTCGGCATTTGAGCCGGTTCCCACCTCGATCCGATGAGAATTATGTACGATCCGATCAAGAATGGCATCCGCTATCGTCGGATCGTGCAATGTCTCATGCCATCTGTTCACAGGCAACTGCGAGGATATGAGAAGAGAGCCTGCTCCATAACGTTCTTCTGCTATCTCGAGCATGTGCAGGCTCTGCCTGCTGTTCAGCTTCTCCATCCCCCAGTCGTCAAGGATGAGCAGGTCGGGTTTGATCAGCTTCGCCATGATCCTGTTCATCTCTCCGGTTTCGCGGGCTACTTCCATTTCCCGCAGGAGCGGAGGCATTCTCCGGTAAAGAACGGTGTAGCCCTCCATGCATGCCTTGTGCCCCAGGGCACAGCTCAGCCAGGTCTTCCCGGTGCCCGTGGCACCGGTTATCAGCACTCCCTGCTTCTCATACACCCACCTGCAGGATGAGAGGGACATCAGCAACGAACGGTCCAGCCCACGGTCGCTCCGGTAGTCTATGTTCTCCATGCAGGCTGAACTGTGCTTGAATCCTGCCTGCTTTATCCTGTGTGCCAGACGGCGGTTGCTCCTCGCCACGATCTCAAGGTCAAGCATCATGCCCAGCCGGTCATCAAAGGTGTATTCCATGATGTCCGGCATCGCCTGCTGTTCCTCATAGGCACGGGCCATGGAGTGCAGTCTGAGGGACTTCAGAGCGTCATGGACGGGATTCTTAAGCATATCGCCTCCTCCTTCATTTGTAGTAGTCGCCTCCACGAATGTTCTCGTGCTCAACGATGACTGGTTCTTCAGGCTCCGGATCGAGCTGTCTGCGCTCATAAAGCCTGAGTTTCAGAATGCTGCTCAGGGTACTGTGCCGGTATTCAGCTCCCGTTCTGAGAGCATACCCACAGGCTCTCTCAAACTCCTCGGCCCCGTACTTCCTCTCAAGGCTCATAAGACCCTGTATCCTGCGGATGGAGAGGGTGGGGTGCTTTTCACCGCTGTAGATCAGCCTGGCAAGCTCAAGGCTCCCGCCTGTCCTCAACTCAAGCCACTTCCGGGTACTCTCTCCCATCATTTCCCATGCCCTGTGCGAGGGTGGCAGGTGCTCATCACAGGTGGAACGTCGTTCACAACCTTTCAATCTCAGATGACTGGCTACCCTGCGGCCATTCAGAAATACCTCCACCCCATCAGCCGTTGCCCTGAGATCGACGGTCTTGCCGATGTGTGAGTAGTGCACACTGTAACGGCAGCATTTGTACATCACATGGCAGTCTGGATGAACTTTTGCCTTACTCCACTCCGCATACTCAAAACGCTCGGCGGGCAGAGGCTTCAGCGCTGGCAGGTCCACCTCATTGAATACCCCCGACCGTGTCCCTTCACGTTCGGTGAACGGCCTGTTGTTCAGGATCTCAAGCTTCTCCCACATGGCTTCGTTCAGTTCACGCAAGGAGAAGAACACTCGGCTCCGCAGGGGAGCGATCACCCACCTCTGCACGTTCTGAACTGAGTTCTCCGCCAGGGCCTTGTCCTTCGGGCACCGTACCCTGGCGGCATAGATCGCTGTTCCGTAATGGTCACAGAATTCCTCGAATACACGGTTGTTGTCGGGATCGTACCTGCCCGGTGTCGTTACCGCTGATTTCAGATTATCGGGGGTGATCAGAGCCGATACACCGCCATAGTACAAGAATGCATTCTCCGTGACCTTCAGCCAGTCGTGAATGGACTGGGTGTGGGAGGCTTCACAGTAAATCTTCCCCGAATGACCCATTGAGCTGACATAGATCTCACAGTCGATCTTCTCTCCGGTCTCCCGGTTCACATAGCTCATCCCAAGGCCGGAATAGTCTACAAAAAGCCTCTCTCCCGGAATGCGGTCCATGGGAGGGCTGGGCTTCTTCTGCTGCTTCAACCATCCCCGGTAATGCTCATTGAACTGGGAGAGACCGTATCCGTCGGGATGATCCTCACGGTACTCCTGCCAGAGCAGTGTTCTGGTGATGCCGGTCTTCTTCCTCCGGGTCAGGAGATCGTGAATCTTCTTGAAGTCCGGCATGGGCTTGCTGTGCGCCAGTATCGGTTCCGGCGGGAATACTATTGCTGACAGAGCCTGGTCATCAAGTAATTTCAACTCTTTCAGAGAGAACGAACTCTGCTCGATTCTCTTATGCAGCGTTATCACATGGGTATGAGACAGCCCGCAATACTGAGAAAGGTTACGGGAACCCGTAACTCCATCTCTCATAGCCTTTATCAGTCTCCTGATTTTCCTCAACGAAGTTCTCCTGTTTGCCATTGGCACCTCCAGTTTTCTGGAGATGATAATGGGAGTGCTACTTCGTCGCTGTCGGTTTATTCTTTCAATGGATTCAAGGAAAATTCGGCCTGCCGAGTCGCTACTGTAAACTTTCGACCGGCGAATCTGTAAACTTTGCTCCGGCGAGATTGTAAAGTTTCAACCGGCGAGAATGTAAACTACGCTCCGGCGTGTGCACAAGTGTCCTGTGCGGAACGACGGACTGCACTTCACTTCCGGGATTGCATGCGAGCATGACCGGCAGACAAAGAGCAAGCGCCATCATTCGTCCTGCTTCGAACGGCGCATGAGAATCCATGCGGTTTGGAATGGAGTGATCGGAACACCCGTTACCTCCGCCACACCTGCGCAGATACCGGTTCATGAGGCTTCCGGGGGGTACAGCAGCGCTCCGCCGGTGGCTAAGGTCAACCTTCTGCTCTCCTGCCACGCTACGGCAGGTAGTCGTCGATCACCGCGTTCCATGATCCGTTTGTTTTTGAAAAATGGGCGTAGAGAAACTTACCCTTTATCTCTCCGGACATGATGAATTGAGTTTCCCCTGCGTTGGCGTTCTTAACACCGGCGTTCCAGCTCATTATATGAGGTTCGAAGAACCCCCCGGACTGCGGGTCTTTCCAGCCGCTGCGGGGATACCTGGGAAAAGGGCAGACCCCGGGATAGGAAGGAATCGTCGGCAGGGGCGACAGCGTCGCGGAAGCATGCTTCTCCTGAACCGGCGTGATAACTGGGGGTTTCTCTGCGGGCGGCTGCCCGTCCTTCTCCTCCTCCCGCTTAAAGATATCCAGGGTCATGGGGATTGTGAGAAGCAGGAGAATCACGCCAATCACAAGTGTCACCGTACCGCATTTGCCCGGCATGCCTGAGAGAACCGCCAAAGCAATGATGACGAGGCTGAGAACAGCCACGCAACCCGCGGCTCCGGCTTTGTCTTTCGGGGTGAGGGGTTCCTGCTTCCCCGGCGGCTTTGCTCCGGTGTGGGGATTCTTTCCGCACTTGGGACACACATCTCCGGCGAAGTCCGACGACGATCCCGTATAACCGCAGCCCTTGCAGTTAACTCCGCTGAATGCAACCCCGCAGTGGGGGCATCTGGAACTCGAGCGTTCTGTGGGTTTACCGCATTTGCCGCAGGTGTATTGAACAATACTCAAGGGGCTGTCTCCTTTCGGGCGGTCCAGGCTGCTGAGGAGTATTGGCGATATTCTAACGGTAAACGCTTCCGACAGCACCCCTGCATAGTGTTGACCGGACAGAACTCCCCGGGTAGTTTGCCTGGGCAAAGAAACGGATGTCATGGTTTACAGCGCTGAAAGGAAAGACAGTGGATATTCTGATATTCTTTGACATAAACGGAACGCTTGTTCTGCGGGATGAACGAACGGACATTCCGTTCTCGACAGCCATCGACACCCTGCTTGGCGTCACTGACGCCATGAAGGGCGTTGACACCTCCGCCCGTTCGGACAAGGATGTTTTCCTCGAGGTTCTTGAGCGGAATGGAAAGGCTTTCAGCAATGGGAGGTGGGACGAGTTCCTAAGGCTGTATATCAAGGAACTCGAGAAGTTTGCGGCTACGGATGTCTGGCGGGAAAACGTCGACGCCGTATGGTTCGTTCGAGCCCTCAAAGCCCGGGGATACATACTGGCCCTTGTGACAGGCGAGCTTTCGGTGGGAGCGGAGTACAAGCTGAAGAAACTTGGAATATGGGATTGCTTTCTCACCGGCGGTTACGGTGAGGATGGTCTGAAGCGTTTTGAAATCGCGGACAGCGCCCTTGCCAAGGTGAAGAAGATGCATGAACGGGATTTCAAGGCCATGTATGTGATCGGTGATACGGTTCTTGACATAGAAACCGCGGCGCACCTCGGAGCACGAAGCATAGCAATCACCACCGGCTCGCATTCCAGAGAGAAGCTTCTCGCTGCGGGTCCGGATTATTGCATCGATAAGTTCAGGGAAGTCGAAAGCCTGCTTTTGCGGTGATGGCTTCCGGTGTCGCGGTCTGACCGGCCGGCAGCGGGAAGGGATGAAGACGGAAGAGGTGTAGCCGGCCGCGGGAGGCGGCCGGCAGAAAAAGGCACTGTGGGAACTACTTCTCCAGATAGGTGATGGCCATAATCACAGCGCCCTGGGGATCCTGCAGAACGCAGAAGCGGCCAACCCCGGGAATGTCGAAGGGCGGTCGAAGCAGTTTCCCCCCCGCTGACACAACCTGTTCCGCGGTGGCATCAACATTGTCTACAGTAATGTAAACATCCCAGGATGAGGGCATGCCCTTGCACTCCTCGGGTTGAACCATGATGCCCGCGACGGTTTTTCCATCGACTTTTACCAGGGTGTACGGGGGGCCGCACTCCATGGGGTAGTCTTCGTACTCCCAACCGAACAGGTCGGCGTAGAACTTCTTGGAGCCCTCTGTGTCGGTGGTCATCAGCTCGAACCAGCCGAATGCCCCGTGCTTCATGCAGTCGTTTTCCATTTTTCCCTCCTGACAGAATAAGAAACCGGCGGAACGCAAGTAAACATATGTATACATTTTCTCGTGTCAAGCCTTAAGAGGCAATGATAGAGTGGAGTGTTGCCGGCCACTTCAGTCACTGGACTCGCACGTTGACTTCATTCCCGCAGCGGGAAATGTTCATGGTGGAACGGCCATTAGTTAGATTCCTGCAGGTTTTGGAGTGTGGATGTTGAGTTCCAGAGAAGGGGTGGCTTCATACTGAGGCATGCCTTCCTTCCAAATGCGGAGGAGTCTTATGGAAAAAATTGACTGCCAGGCTTCACAGACCTCAAGGAAGGGTCAGCTTGCCGCTTCCCGTGGGAACGAAACTCCGATAGCGATCGTTGAAGACGAGGATGACATCGCTGAACTGGTGGGGATGCACCTCAGGAAGGCGGGTTTTGCCACAGTGGCTTTTTCCGATGGGTCGGCTTTCCTTTCCTTCATCCAGGATAACACTCCGTCTTTGGTGATTCTTGACATCATGCTTCCCGACGTTCAGGGAACCGACCTCTGCAAGGCCGTCAGAGCTTCAGAACGGCTTGGCTCCGTGCCGGTAATCATGCTTACCGCACTGGGACATGAGACGGAAAAGGTTCTCGGTCTTGAGCTGGGAGCGGATGACTACATCGTTAAACCCTTTTCACCCCGGGAACTGGTTGCCAGGGTCAGGGCGGTTCTTCGCCGGTCACAGGCAAGGGATGATACTGGCAAAGAGGTGAAATGGGGTACCCTGACCCTGTTCCCCGAGTCATTCAAGGCATGCTTGAACAGCGATTATCTTGACCTGACCCCAACGGAGTTCAGAATTCTTCAAGCCCTGGTGGAAGGCAGGGGCAGGGTGCTGAGCAGGGGAAGTCTTCTGGATCTTCTGTGGGAGGGGGAGAAGTTCGTTTTCGAACGCACCATTGATGTGCACATCGCCCACATCAGGGAGAAGCTTGGGGAATCCGGCGCAATGATTGGAAGCGTCCGGGGCGTTGGTTACAGGATGGAGAGATGAAATCCCCGCCGTC
>Ga0334884_1001861_pt1 | contig 29166 bp, 27 predicted proteins | sample GraSluR1_MG_7_FD_207215 | JGI IMG/M metagenome (GOLD analysis project Ga0334884, IMG submission 207215) | Sludge microbial communities from methane-producing bioreactor in Wageningen University, Netherlands - Granular Sludge_12_05 R1 | ecosystem: Engineered > Bioreactor > Anaerobic >...
AAAACTGGCTCCCAAATGCTACTTGGTCCTGTACAATGAACTGGAGAAAGCACAAAAACTTGCATCATGTCAATGAACGTCGGGCTGTTTCCTGCCCATTCGATCTCTAAGATACAATAAAAACCTACTTTAAGTGCATAGCGACTATCCCGCAGATGTAGTTCAACCGGGAATAATCGCTGGGTGTTGCACGCCGCTCATATTCCTATTTATTACCAAACGTACTTTAATCCTCATCCTCACTTGTTGGGCTTTTAAAGGTCTTCCAGTTTCCCCATTCATTAGTGAATTTACCTCTATATGTTTGTGTTGAAGCAGAATATTGACTTATAATCAAAATTGCATCACTATTTGTGGGGAGAGTTTCATCATCAAGTAAGTCCAAGAACTCAATAGTTGGGTCATCTTTTAGTAATTCCTTAATTTTCTCTAGTACTCTATTTATGTTAGCAACTTTAAATTTGTTTAAAGCATCATCTGGTTTCTTTTTTGAAAATTCTTTCATTTCAGAATATACTGAATGCAGTAGACCTGAAAGCATTTCAAACTTTTCCACAAATGCTTCTGTTGGTAATTTATTTTTTGCCATTGTCTACCTCTTAAATTTAAATGGATTTGCTGTTTTAATATCAGAAATTTCTCCATCAATTACCCAATAGTAACTTCCTGTCCCATATTCCAAATTATCACTTCGTAGCTTTTCTAAACAATTTAAGTATTGTTCAAGCATCATTGTTACATCACTTGTTGTTGGCATATCTTCCTCTTCGAATTTCTCAAATTCTTGATATGGCTTATATTCTTCGCCAAGTAGTTCATTGGATTCCTCTATCGTTTTATTAATAAATTTCAGTTTAAACTTATTAACTGCATCATTTGGATTTTTTTTTGAAAGCAGACCAATTTCAATGTGTAACCCATTTAATTGACTTTGTGTTTTTTCAAATTGGTTAACTTCTTCTTCTGTCATAATTTTTGTATTAAGAGGGGCAAGCCCTTGTAAATTCTATATATTTCTTTTTAATTACTTCAATTGGGTAACGCTGTTTGCTTTCAAATACCTGTGTCATCATCTTTAAATCTGTATCGTCAAGAACTAGTATACATTTTCTCTGAGCTGACCATAAATCTATAATATTACGAATTACTTTCTTAGGCGGTGGTTTTCTTGTAACTATTATACCGAAACTACCAAATTGGTCTTTTAGATATCTATTTAATTGTAATATGTGTTCTTGCTTTACTTCCTTAACATTTTTCAATTCCATTACAATTTGCTTGCAATTATATGTGTCGTAAATTTCTTGTAAAAAATCAGTTGAACGATTATTATAAAATATCAAGTCTCTAATTTGCATACCTGATTCTGTTCTGCTTTGTTCTTTAGCAAAATCCAAATGAGGATAAACTAAAGAAGCCATTAATTGGCAAGTATTATCTTCGTATTTAAGATCTGCATTATCCGTTTTACCTGTTGGCAATCTCGATATTGTTGAAATCTTCCTTTTCGCTGATATAACAGGTATTTGATTAAATAAGGGGTCGTTTTTGCAATTCTCAAATTGCATTTCTTTTATCTCTGTGTAGGTTTTAATTAAATCGTAATTTGCTCTATTAAAACTTAATAGTTTAATTCTGTTAGGGAACGCTTCACCTTTGTCTTGTATGTTTTTTAAATAAAAGCTTTTGAAATAGTCATCAACATTAATCCAAGGAATAAATCGTAGCCACCTTTTTGGAACAAGAAGAATGGGAGTTTTGGTTAAAGGGTTTATTGGAAGAAAAGTTTCCTCTGTTGTGAACTTGAATGACTTTTGGTCATAAAGATTTTCAAGAACTGTTTTTTCAATTGGGATATTGTACTTTTCACATTGTTCAATTGTATAATCAACAAGGAAAGACTGGATAAAATTACACGCAATGTCACTCACTCTGTCTTTTGAGAAATTATCAACCAATAATTGTATTTCTTCAAAATGGATAAATCCTGATTTTGAAATCTGAGGTATTGAAGAGAATAAATCAGTTACACTTTTAGCCAAATTATTTCCAATTCGTTTTCCTACTTTTGTTTTAGAATTACCAAAACCAACTTCATTGCATTCTGATGCTCTAATTAAGATTTCTATTGCTTCTTTTTCATTTCCTTTTTTAGCCAGAAATCCCAAATAATTAAAGCTATTGGTAATTGATAAATGAAGTGAATTGTCTTGCATTGATGGTGATTTCCAAAGTAAAAATGGGTCAAGGTATAATGGAATATCTTCATCAAGAAATGGTATTGCAAAATCAACTTCTTCTTGTGTTAAAGGAATATTATAAAAGTCATTAAATCTAGGTCTGATTATGCTCATATAGTTGTGCTGCTGTTTGTTAGTATGTTTGGCAACGGTTGCGTGTATGAAACGTTGGGGATTGCGGGCTTCGTATCTATCCGCCAACACAAAAGTTGATGCGGGACAGAACGCTTGAATTAACCACTTAAACCCCAATGTTTTATACACGATGTTAGCGGTTCGTGCATTATTTTTTCAGTAATCTTCTAAATTCATCAAGTTTAAATCCTTTCTCCTCAGCTAATTCTAAAAATTCATTACTTATCAATTCCATCTCTTGTTTTGCGTTAAGTGCATGGTTGCTTATTACAGTTTCTGCCCATTTTGTGTTAAAAACTATTCGCATTATTATATTTAAAATACATAGTGGTAAAAATAGGAAAACATTAAGCTTTAAAGGTTCGATTCCGATACCTGACTTTTTTAGAAAATTAAAATTCTCTTTTAAAGCCTTATTCATTTGGCTAATTGCTTCCTTGTTTCTTGAAACGCTGTAATTATTCCCTCCATCATAATATATTGCAGTACCTAAGGGTGCGACCATAGCGACATGACTTTTTTGCCATGCATCCATTTTTTTTGAGATTGAAACATTAAAACCAGAGTTCCTAAGTATATTTTTTAAGTCTTCTAATCTTTCCGTTTTTTTACCATTCAATTCCCCAAGTGTTGTAGGTTGTATTAATTTCGATACAATTTCATAGTAAACTATACCATTTTCAATTTTACCTCCAGAACCTGGGAATGCAGGCAAAACCCTTTCTTCTCCAAGTTCTTTTATCCAATCTTTATAGCCCAACGGATTATTGACCATGAAAACAAAACATGATGTGTTAATTTTAGAAAGGGATGATAATGCAGATTTTATTTGGTCATTTCTCATTGTCACAAATACATAATCATAACTATCTAATGATTGTGAATCATCAATAACTTCAACAGAAATCTTCTCGGGTTTTACTTGATTTATTCTATTAAGCAACAGTCCTTTTTCGAGTAGTTCGCTCAGCCGATTGTTGCGAGCTTGTAAGGTTACGTTATGCCCTAACTTTGCCATTAAGCCTCCATAAGTAGAACCAATTACTCCTGCTCCGTATATAAGTATTTTTCTTTTCATAGTTTTACAAATATCTCTTTACTTTTTTTCTATATACTTCATAGTCATCACCAAATCGATTTAACAAGAACTTCTCTTCACTTTTGATTATCAAATGATACACAACTAGGCTGAATAATCCAAGGGCAATAATTGTATAATTCATGGTATATATCATTGAGGAAATAGTAAACAAACCAAACCCAACATACATTGGGTTTCGACTGATTCTATAAATACCTTTAGATTTCAACACTGTATCTTCGTTTGGTAAACCTAAACGTATTGATGAGCCAATATCTAAAATACTGACAACTGAAAATATTAGCCCTAAAGCAAATAAACTAAATGCAACTATTTCCGTGAAATTGAAAACTAAATTGCCACCAAAACCATCTCTGGTTAAATTATAAATAAAACTAATCCAAGTAATATATCCCGAAATTTTGCCTGTATAAAACAGTAAAGGGTTGATTGGTGGTTTTCCGATTAATTCCATATCTGTATGTTTTAGTCTGTACTATGATTAAAAGTCATAGGCTCAATGTGAATAGTTGAAACAATACCAAATTTTTCTTCAATATTATTTTCAATTTCCGTAGCTATTCTATGTCCTTCCTCAATAGTTAAATCATTTCTAATCTTAATGTGAAAAGTCAACTCCTGATGTCCCACATAATTATGAATATGAAAATGATGCAGTTGCATATTCTCTATATCGTACTGTTGAAGCGATTTTTTAATTTTTTCAATTAATTCTGAACTCGGTTTTTCGCCAAGCAATTTGTTTATTGCCTCCTTTGCAATTTGATAAGTGGCATAAAACAACATTATTGAAATAATTGCACCTAAGGCACTATCAATCCACCAGAATTTATTCGCAAATAAAATCCCAACCAAAACAACTACCGATGAAAGAGCATCAGTACGGTGATGCCAACCATCTGCTTTGATACTAACATTTTCCGTTTTTCGTCCAATGTAAAAGGCGTATTGTGCTAATGCTTCCTTAACAACAATCGAGATTATAGTAACTACGATGGCAATTGCACCAAATTCAGTGGATTCCTGACTCTTAAATTGAATAAATGAATCTTTAAGGAAATCAAACGCAATTACACCAAGAAGGAACGCAATAAATAAGGCTGCAATCTGCTCCCAGCGACCATGTCCAAAAGGATGCTCAGTGTCAGGTTTTTTTGATGACAACTTAACAGCAACAATAACTATTATTGAACTTAAGGAATCTGAAAGCGTATGCCATGCGTCTGCTGTTAACGCAATTGAACCCGTTACGGCCCCAGCCCAAAATTTTAAAACGAAAAGAATGCTATTTACAATTACTGAAATAGTTCCTTCGATGTATCCTGCTCTTGTTTTATCCATAAACTAAATATAGTTAGCCCTATCTAATTATCGAACCGACTCGGTAAAGCAATTCAATGATTTGACAGATTTATTTAACAATACAATTAGAATTTCTTTTTCTGATTCAGTCATTCCTTCGGTCAGCAAATCTGCTATTCTTTTATGCAACTCTGTGTGTAAAGAGGCGGCTTTTTCGCCTTTCTCAGTCAAATGAACATGCGCACTTCGCCTATCATTATCCGAGGCAACTTTATGTAGAAAATTGTTTTTCTCAAGTCTTTCAATCATTACAGATATTGATGCTTTGGCAATATTCATTTTCTCAGCCAATTCAGTAAGTGAAGGATTCTGCAAAACCTTAATTAATTCAATGCAATACAGTTGTCTTGATGTCAGATTCTTCAAATCTGTTTCTTGTTTCATTTCTTCTTCAAGAATCTCACTTGAATGTAGAATTGAATTCAATATTTGTTCTAAGCTTCTTTGCATTTTCAAATTATTACGATACAAACATACATTTTAATTAGGTATATCTAACTATATTTCTGAAATATTTTTAAAAGTCACTTTATGGATGCTTGTCTGGGATTTTTTCTTGCATGATCGCTAACTACGTGGTCGCTTTTAATACGAGTTTCAAAAGGATCGTTGTTGAGCCAATCATAACCTTTATTAATCCTGATTTAAGCTACAACCCCGAAGGTTTTGTAAACCAAGATACATTTAACTTTTCACGTATGTTTTTGCACTACCCCAATCGGTACGATGGCGAGGATTTCGTTGTGGGCAACATTGGGAATGCAAACGTTAAGATGTCCCCGAAGTGGAAGCATTGTATGTAGTAAAGGCTGGGGAAAGAAGAAGAACGAGAGCAGATACAACATCATCTTTACGGACCTTCTGTTTTTAGCCGATTTTGGCGTAGAGTTCCAAAAGTCAACCATTATAATTCCAAGGAGAGATATTCCAGATGTGTTTACTAAAAAAGCGCATCGCAAACGTTCCGAACAGCTGATGGTGATAGGCTGTCCCGATTTCACAAGCCATTTTGCTGTATACACCGAGGATGAAACCGAGGCTCGAAAACTCCTTGCCAAACCCTTTCTACAGTGTATTATAGATTTAAATCGTAAACATTCAGGTAAGGTTTACCTTTCGTTTGTTGGCTCGTGTGTATTCATCGCGATATCCAAAGCGGAAAACCTTTTAGGAACCCCCTCTATTCAAAAATATCACTCGAATAGAAAGTGTAAAGCCTTACTTTGAGCAGGCTCAGCTTTTTACCTCTCTACTTCGCGAGCTCAACCCTGCCAATGATATAAGGCTTATTGTAAGGTTTACGGCAAACCTTTATCAACTTGGTATGTTTCTTTAACATCGCCTAATGCTCAAAAAGGGCTTTGCATTGGCCAATGCATCATAATACCTGATGTTAAGCTGTGATTTTTCAATGATTTAAGTAACTTTGCAACCAAATTAAAAGTTTATGTCAACTAGTTTAAATAGTAGGGAGCCGCTGATTTTAATATCGAATGATGATGGCTATCGTGCCAAGGGGTTGGAGGCTCTAATACAAATGGCCAAGCCGTTGGGCAGGGTGGTTGTGGTTGCTCCCAGCGAGGGGCGCTCGGGCATGTCGCACGCCATCACCATCAAGGATCCACTACGAATCCGTAGGCAGAAGCGTACCGACGATGTGGAGCTGTACTCGGTGAATGGTACGCCTGTAGATTGCATAAAGCTGGCCATGAGCCAAGTGCTTAAAACCACTCCCGATATAATCCTATCTGGTATAAACCATGGATCCAACTCGTCGGTTAGCGTTTTCTACTCCGGAACAATGGGAGCAGCTATTGAGGGGTGTTTGTACGGAATCCCTTCCATTGGCTTTTCGCTGCTCGATTTTATGCCCGATGCCGATTTTACTGGTGCTGTGGAGTATGGTAGGCCCATCATAGAGTCGGTGTTGGCCAATGGTCTTAAAAGAGGCGTGTGCTTAAATGTAAACTTTCCGGCTATCCCTGCCGATGAGCTTAAAGGTGTTAGGGTGTGCCGACAGAATATGGGCACGTGGCGCGAGGAGTTCGATAAGCGAACCGACCCCCGTGGTATTGATTACTACTGGCTAACTGGTTACTTCCACAACGAGGAGCCCGAGGCCACTGATACCGATGAGTACGCCTTAGCGAATGGTTACGTTTCGGTTGTGCCCATTAGGGCCGACCTAACCGATATGGCCGAGGTGGAGACCCTATCAAAAAGTTTCAATTTAGATAATACAGCAGAGGTAAAGGCTGAAAAATCAAAGTCTCAATAAAGCATCTCCTTGTGAAAAGAAAAAAATTCGACAACCTTACTTTAGGTCTTATAGTTGGAATAGTGGTTCCCCTTATAACTTACTTTTTGGTGCTCCGATTTGTATACCCATTTCAATTCGCCGACAAATCGCTGCACTCCATCTGGCTACACCTTATGGCTCCAAAAATGATCAGCATTGGGGCAATACCCAACCTGGCATTCTTCTTCCTTTTTGTCTACACAAATAGGCTGAAATCGGGTAGGGGAGTGCTAATGGCCACCATTTTTTACGCCATAGTGGTGCTAATCATGAAGCTAATTTGGTAAGCGCAAATCCTATGAAGTACTACTTGATAGCCGGTGAGGCCTCGGGCGATTTGCACGCATCGAACCTAATGCAGGGCATTTTGTTGCACGACCCCCAAGCCCAGTTTCGTTTCTTTGGTGGCGACCTAATGGCTGCCAAAGGGGGTGAGCTGGTTAAGCATTATCGCGAGATGTCGTTCATGGGCTTTTGGGAGGTGCTCGTTAACCTTCGTCAGATATCAAAAAATCTAAATTATTGCAAAAAGGATATTGCCCAGTATAAACCCGATGCCGTTATTCTGGTCGATTATCCTGGGTTTAACATGCGAATCGCCAGGTTTGCTAAGCAGGCTGGGTACAAGGTGTTTTACTACATCGCCCCTAAGGTTTGGGCGTGGAAGGAATCGCGGGTTAAGGCATTAAGGAAATATGTCGATAGGCTGCTAATCATTTTCCCCTTCGAGGTTGATTACTTTAAGAAGCACGGTATTGATGCCGTTTACTGTGGAAACCCGCTGGTCGACACGCTGGTTGAGGCCGGAAAAGATGAGGCTTTTATTGCACGTAACAAATTGGACGGTAAACCAATAATTGCGCTGCTTGCGGGTAGCCGTATGCAGGAGATAAAATATAACCTTCCGGTTATGGTAGGTTTGGCAGAGAAATTGTCTGCCTATCAGCTGGTGATTGCAGGCGCACCCTCGCTCGATTATAGTGTGTATGAGCCTCACATAAAGGGTACTGGGGTAAAGATAGTTTTTAACCAAACCCAGGAGTTGCTAAAGCACTCAGTGGCTGCAGTGGTTACCTCGGGCACAGCAACGCTTGAAGCAGCGCTGCTAAATGTACCCGAAGTGGTATGCTACCGTGGTAGCCTTGTGTCGATGCTAATTGCAGGTATGTTTATCAAGGTTAAATACATATCATTGGTAAACCTAATAATGAACGCCGAGGTGGTGAGGGAGCTTGTACAGTTCAACCTGAACAGCGAAACTCTGTTCGATGAGCTGAGCAGCCTTCTGCCTGGGCAACCCGGCAGGGAAAAGATGCTTAATAATTTTGCCCAGCTACGGGAAATTCTTGGCGCTAAGGGAGCCTCCAACCGATTTGCCCAGGTAGTTGTGGCGTCTGCAAGGAATTAAATATGCTCGCTTTGCAACAGTTGTGTTCCAAAGCCGTAACTTAAATTTTGCATTAACTATGTTTTTATGAAGCGAATTGTACTTTTTTTGGTTGTTCTAGCATCGGTTTCAGCAGCAGTAGCTCAAAAGATAAGCGTTAGCCTGCATAACGAGCTCAATTTACAAACCGTTTTAATAACCCCTGTAAGTGGGCATTACACCATTATAACCGAGGATGGCAACTTTGCCCTAAGCCCCAACCAAATTATTTACATTTCTCGGGTTGGCGATTCGGTTAGGGTTCGCGATATGGCATCGCACTTTGGCACGTGGAAGCGAATCTCCATTGTGGGACACACCGAAAATGATGCAATTCGTATCAACTCTATTCTACCTTCGTTCCCAGCGCGTATTTACGATGAGAACCTAGTTTTTTATGTTGATTTTAACCGCCTAATGGCTATTAATATTGTCGATTTCGATAAGTACATCGCAGGGGTTGTTGAGGCCGAGTCGGGCCCATCGGCGCATATCGAGTTTTACAAGGCGCAGGCGCTCTTGGCTCGCACCTATGCTCTGGGGCATATCGATAGGCACAAGGGCGAGGGGTTTAACCTTTGCGATCAGGTACATTGCCAGGTGTATAAGGGGCGAGCCAGCCGTAACCCCGACATATTAAAAGCCACTAAGGAGACCAGTGGCCAGGTTGTTGTTGATGCGAATAGGGATTTCATAGTGGCAGCTTTTCATGCCAACTGCGGTGGCCAAACCGCCAACGCTGGCGATGTTTGGGTTACCTCGCAGGATTACTTGGTTTCTGTCCCCGATAGCTACTGCCGCAATATGCCCGGGGCAACCTGGGAGGTGCGAATCCCCATCGATAGGTGGCGCGAGTTTTTAATTGACCGTGGAGTTCCTGCACAGGATATGGCGCCTAGCCAGTTTGCATACGCCACCAAGGAGAGGGAGTACTACTACGTTGTAGCCAGGATTAAGATACCAACTGCTGATGTTCGTACCTACTTCAACCTTCGCTCTGCGTACTTCTCTGTTGATATTGTTAGCAATATGGTTAGGCTGCGTGGCAGGGGGTACGGCCATGGTGTTGGTCTTTGCCAAGAGGGCGCCATGCAGATGGCCCGTAGGGGCAGAACCTATCAGCAGATCATACAGCATTACTTCCAAGGGGTATCCATTACTCATTACACCGATGTGAATGGGTTTGATGAGGATATCAACATTGTTGATATAGACTAGCGTGGCACACTCCTATTGCGCATTAGCGCTTGGTGGAGCTTACAATATTATTGTTTTACATTAACCTTAATTTTACTAATGTTTATTATTGACAAACCTTATGTCTCTGATTTGTTCAAAGATACAATTATCAGGAATAGCTATAAGCTTTTAAAGAACGAGTTTGCAATTAATGATGGCCATTTTAGCGGCGATTTAATGTGCGATACCCAGCAGATGATTAAGGAATTTGAGGCAAAAGAGCTGCTGTACCTAAACTCTGAGAATAGCATTGAGTGGATAGCAACCAACTTGGCCAATACCTCTTTGCCCCAGTACATCAATGTTTTCAAGAACAAGGCCCTGTTTAGGGATATGATTCGCAAGATGTATCCCGATTTTTACTACCAGCTGCTCGATTTAAGCGAGCTTAGCAATTTTGATGCTAACAGCATAAGGAAACCATTTATTGTAAAGCCAGCGGTTGGGTTTTTAAGCCTTGGGGTGTATACCATCTATAGCAACGATGATTGGGCTAATGCTGTCAAAGCCATTGAGAAGGAGATGATTGAGGTGAAGAATATGTTTCCTAAGGAGGTGCTAAATACCAGCAAGTTTATTATTGAGGAGTATATTGAGGGAACCGAGTACGCCTTTGATGCCTACTACGACAGTGAAGGAAATCCGGTGATAGTAAATATCCTCAAGCACCTTTTTGCCTCTGCCGAGGATGTTAGCGATAGGCTGTACATCACATCAAAAAGCATTATCAACGAGTTTAAGGATAGGTTCCAATCCTTTCTGGAGGCGATGGGGCAAATACTTCAGATTAAGAATATCCCCATTCACGTTGAGGTACGGGTTAATGGCGACTCCATAGTGCCCATTGAGGTAAACCCCATGCGATTTGCTGGGCTGTGTACCACCGATATTGCATACTATGCCTATGGAGTTAACCCTTATGAGTATTTTATTGAGCGCAAGAAGCCCGATTGGGAGAGTATTCTAAAGGGCAAGGAGGGTAAAACCTACAGCATTGTTATTCTCGATAAGCCAAGGGGGATTGACGCCAATGATATAAAGGATTTCGATTTTGATGGAGTTTTAAAAGGATTCGAAAAACCGCTTGAGATTCGACGTATGGATATTAAGAGATACCCCGTGTTCGGTTTTGTTTTTGCCGAAACCCGCGATGAGAATTTTGCAGAGTTAGAGAGAATTTTGAAGAATGATTTAACGGAGTTTATAAAGCTAAATGATTGTCCGTTATGATACCTAAAGCCTTTGTGTCATTGCGAACCACGAAGTCAAACCCACGTGCTTTGAGGGTTAAACAATCTATAAAATCCTGTTAATTAAAAGATTGCTTCATCCGCCGGCTGGCGGATTCGCAATGACGTGTCATTTTAATCAACTCATTTGTTATAGGCATTATGGCGGGTAATCATATAAAACTATAATATAGATTATGGCTTGTTATGGGTTCGATGATGTTGAAAATGGCCTGACAAACCGCCAAACAAAAGTGTCGGTTCAGTAGAGATTAATTACATTCATCCTTTGCGTTACTTTGTGTCTTCTAAGTGCGCTTTGTGTAATATCTTTTTAATTGTATCACAAAGCACACTAAGGTTTCACAGAGTTCCACTAGGAAACTTTTCTTGCAGTTTCATTCTCTTCTTCAGCTTATAGTCGAGCCAAGGTTTTTCACCTTTTTCAAGCCAAGCATTCTAACCATCCAGCTGGGTAGTGGCTTTTCATCGTCTCGTTTGTCTAGGTTTAGCGATATGCCATACTTCTGGGCAATGGGCACCCTGTGGGTTTCCACAAACTCAATGAGCGTACCATCGGGATCCTCAATGTACGAGAAATGCCCTGCTGCCTCGCCCATGTCGAAGCTGCCCTTCTGGTTGTGCTTAACGTTGGAGTTTACGGTAAAGGGGAATCCCTTTGCGTTGCATTCCTTCTCCAGCTCATCCATTCGGCGGATATCGAAGCAAAGATGTATAAACCCTGGATCGCCCCAGTAACGACCTTCGTATAGCTTGCTGGGGGTGCGGTCGAGAGCCTGAATGAGCTCAATTTGGGCATCGCCCAACATTCGGCTAAAAGCACCCCTGCGGGGCTTGCTGTGGGTTAGTACCACCCTACGGAACGAACCACTGCCACCGTTAAGCTCACTCAGCTCATCGAAGCTGCCGGTTACATCGGCAAGTATCTCGTCAAACTCAAGGATGTCGCGGTAAACGGGCAGCGCTTTGTCTACATCCGATACCCCGATAACCGCACCGTAGGTTGCGCCGGTGGGTTTGGTTGGGTTTTTCTTGAACCACCCAATTCGGGTTTCAATCACCTCGAACGTGTTGCCACGTGGGTCTTCAACATAAAAATGTTTTTGCCCACTTGGGCTTGTAGTGATAGCGGTTATTGAGTTGGTCTCCAAATTACTGAGGTGTTTGTGTGCCTTTTCTATGTCGTAGCACTTAATTTTGGCAACACAAATTCCCAAGTCGCCAACCTGCTGTTTCTCCTTGGCCTCCACGGGGGTACGGCCAGAGTACTGCCAAATTTCAAATCCACCACCACCCTCGATGTTAAGCGCAAGGGCAGCGTGCCTTTTTTGAGGCTGATTGCCAGTGTAGGGCAGCATGAGCTCGGCCACGGTATCGTCCTCAAAAACCCGAACATCCACGCCAAATGCCTCCATATACCATTTCCATGCTGGGTAAAGATTGGTAACTCCAATACCAATTTGTTGTATTCCACAAATAACTTTTGACATCGTACTTATGCTTTAGTTGGGTTTAATCTTTTTTATCACTTTGTAAAAAATGCGGGGGAACAACCTTTTGATATGAACCATCAGCAGCTCCTTGCCGCCAATTAGCTTCTCTGGCTTCTTTGCCTCAATGGCTTTTATGTACTGCCTAGCGCATTCCTCTGCCGATATTCCATTTGCTTGTCCCGGATCCATAACCCCATGCGATTTGCCATCGTTAGTTATTGCATTGATGGAGATATTGGTGTTTACCCTACCGGGGTAGGCAATGGTTACGCTAATGCCAAGGGGCTCTAGCTCCAGCCTAAGCGTCTCGTAGTATCCTTGTATTGCATGCTTTGCCGCAGCATAGGCCGAGCGGTATGGAAACCCAAACTTGCCCGATATGCTGCTGGTGGCAGCAATGTAACCCGCCTTTTGCGCTATCATCCCGGGTATCACGGCCTTGGTTAGTATAACGTACGAGAAGAAGTCGATTTCCATCACCCTGCGATCGATTTCCAGCGGGGTTTCGTGCGCAAGCGAGCGTTGGCTTATACCGCCATTGTTAATCAGTAGGTAGATATTACCAAATCGATTAACCGTTTCGATGGCGGTGGTTTGCACCACGTTGGGGTCGGAGAGGTCGAATGCCACAGCTTCGCAGAAGCTGGTTAGCTTTAGGCAGCTGCTCTTTACGCGCTCGAGCTCGGCCTCGTTGTTCGACGAGATGATGAGCCTTGCGCCCTGCTTGGCCAGCTCGTAGGCCAGGGCCTCTCCAATGCCCGATGAGGCGCCGGTTACCCAGCATAGCTTGTCCTTAAATACCATAGTAAAAAAAGTTTTTTTAAAAAAATGAGGTTGAAGCAACGCTTCAACCTCTGCAAATATGCAAAATATTTAGGAGTTAGTCCTCATAGTTCTTCTCCGAAATCACCTCGCCTGCCTCATTGTAAATTATCCATATCCCCGAGCGCTCCCCGTGGGCGTAGGTCATATCATAGCGTAGCGTTCCGTTCTCGTCCCAAACGTACCACTTGCCGTGCTTTTGACCGGTTTCAAAATTCGCTTCCGCAACTTTTACCCCATGCTCGTTAAATGTTTCCCACTTTCCATCTGTTTTACCCTTGGTGAACGAACGGATCTCGTTTACTTGTCCATTGGCAAAGTAAAGCTGTGTAATGCCATGCAGTAGCCCATTTTGAATGCTCATCTCAACTTTTAGCGTACCGTCAGCATAGTATTCTTTATGATATCCGGTAAAATGGTTACCCTTTGCATCGAGGTAAACGCCATCCTTTTCAACAACTTGAGCCAAGCCAATGGAACTAGTAATAAAAATAAGTAAGGTGATTAACGCTAATCTCATGAGTAGTAAGATGAATTGTTTGAGTAATTGTGATGTTTGTATATGAATTGTTTAAGTCTATTTGTCGATAATAATTCTGCTTGCAAAGTTATTAATAATTTGTTTCTAAGTTTCTCTGCTATCTTGATATATTTTGGTGTAAGTCATCAAACCTGACGATGTTAAGATATTGTTAATTAGGGAAGATACCTGGTGCAAGTGCTTTGTTGTTCATTACTTTGCCCGTAAGCGTCAGCATTATGCTATTCTGTAGCTTTACTTTCAGTATTTTTTTTGAACCTGTCTATATGGTTAGCTTGCACGCTAGCCTCCTCGCTGTAGCGAGTCGGCGTGTAGTTAACATATCGTTAATCTAATCATAACCATTTAATAAACCCATTGCTAATTAACGAGGGTAACTTTGCCCTGTGATTTATTGATAATCCTAACTATTTCAACATTTTTTAAATCCTATCTCAATGCTAATTAAAGGAATTTTTTTCTTACTACTCTCTAGCAGTTGCATTTTTGGTCAGCAATTATTCGGACAAACAGGATCTATAAAAGGAACGGTTAAGGAGTTTGGCTCTGCCGAGACCTTGCCTGGCGCCAACGTGATAATTGAAGGAACCACTATTGGGGTTTCAACCGATTTTGATGGGCAGTTTGAGCTAAAGAATATAAAGCCAGGGGTATACACCCTAAAGGTTTCGTTTATATCTTATAACGAAAAAGTTATATCTGGCATTGAGGTACTTGCAGGTGAAGAAAAATTTATTGAGGTAGAGCTTGACGATGCTGCTCTTACTATTACCTCTGTTACCATTGAGGGGCGATTACGACGAGATCGCGAGAATGTAATTCTGCTTGAACAACGTAAAGCAACCAATATAACCCAGAGCATTGGCGCCCAAGAATTATCCCGTAAAGGAGTAGGTGATGTTGCAGCAGCCGTTACTAAGGTTACCGGAGTATCGAAACAGGAGGGAACCAATAGTATTTTTGTGCGAGGGCTTGGCGACCGCTATAACTCTACCACACTGAATGGACTCCCCATACCCTCCAACAACCCCGAAGAGAAGAACATTACCCTTAGTATATTTTCTACCGATATTGTGGATTATATCTCTATGGATAAGGTTTACCATAATAAGGTGTATGGCGATTTTGCCGGTGGGAATGTGAACATTGTATCGAAGAGGCATAGCGGTGACGATTTCGTGCAAGTTGAGGTAGGATCAGGCACTAATTTTAATGTAATTGATGAGCAAACCTTCCCTATGCAGCAAGGCCCCAACCATTCTGGGTTTTACACTATTGCTCCACCTTCTACGCTGGAAAGGTTTGATTTTCATAACTCATTACTCCCTGTTGAGAAAACTCCTGTTTTTACTGATATAGCGTTATCGGCTGGTAAAGAGTTTGCATTTAAGGAACAATCCCTTTCGCTGTTTGCTACAGCTAGTTTCAACAATGGTTTCGCCAGCAAGGAGGGCATAGCAAAAAGTGTTAACAATACAGGGTATGCCAGCAAAGACCTTCGGTTAAAGTCATACGACTACGCCACCAACACAACAGGTATGCTAAATGCCGGATATCAATTTTCGGCAAGCAGCTCCTTGTACTACAACCTGCTATTCATCAACTCGACGAATCAGTTGAATGAAAATTACCAAGGAACCATTCTCGATATTGCCAACTACGACAACGGACTATTATCCCGAAAAACATTTGAGAAGAATACTCTTTTGATAAATCAGCTGCTTGGTGAACACAGTCTAAACCATAATTTGGATATCAATTGGGGAGTATCGCATAACTCCATCACCAGCGACCAGCCCGACCGAATACAGAATACTTTTAGAGGGGTTGATGAGGGATATCTTTTTGGTCAGAATCAGATTACCGACAACCATCGGTACTTCCACTACCTGTTGGAAACCGAGTATGCCGCCAACGCTTCGGTCACCTATGCTGTAGGGAAAGGAAGTGATGGCAAGCAAAAGGGGAAGATAACCCTTGGAGGGGGCGCTCGATTCAAGGAGCGCGAATTCAACGCCACCCAGTTCAACTTTCGTATTAAGCAGAATATGATTGTCGACCCCAATAATTTGGATACATACTTTAATCAGCCAAACCTAGAGAACGACTTTTTCACCATCGAAACATTTAGGGGCAACCAGTATGTTCCAAATGTTTTAAAACCTCAGGAGTATGGTGGAACTCAAATTATCTCAGGCGGCTATTTAAACTTTGAGTACAATGTAACCCCAAAATTTACCGCGCTGTTAGGTGTAAGAGCCGAAAGCATTTACCAAGATGTACGGTGGAATACTCAGCTCGACCCTCGTGACAGAAGCGATGCTATTGAAAAACTCGGAGTGCTCCCAAGCATTACAACTCGATACGAGATATCTGAAAAGCAAAACCTTAGGCTTGCCGCTAGCAAAACATACACCTTGCCCCAGTTTAAGGAGCGTGCCCTGTTTATTTACGAGGAGGTTACGCAGGTTAAGCTCGGAAACCCCGATTTGTACGCATCGGATAACTATAACCTGGATGTGAAGTGGGAGCTATTCCCAAGCAGCGGAGAGGTTATCTCCATCACTGGTTACGGAAAGTACATCTTGAACCCTATTAACGAAGTCACCATATCATCGGCTACTAGCGACATATCTTTCCTTAATACTGGCGACTGGGGCTATGTGGCTGGCGTGGAGTTCGAACTACGTAAAAGCATATACAGCGGTAGTTCAACCAGGCTCAATGGTGGGGTTAATGCCTCGTATTTACATACCGACCAAATGCTCGATTCCGATAAAATTTCTGATGAGACCAACTACCGTGTTCGCTTTACCCACGACAAGGCAAAGTTTTCGGGCGCATCAGACTGGCTTGTTAATGCAGACTTAACACTAATCAAAGATTTTAACGACTCCCAAAGCAACGTTATGGTAACCCTTGCATACAACTACACTTCCGACAACATCTATGCAATAGGCACAAACGCCGCTGGGAATATAGTGAACAAAGCAATAAATTCTCTCGATTTGGTTGTGAAATCCAACGTTAACAAACGCTTTTCGGTTAGCGCCAGCCTTAAAAACATTCTGGATCCCAAAGTTGAAAGAGTGCAGGAAAACCTAAATGGTCCCATTACAGTGATGTCCTACCAAATGGGGGTACTTGCCAGTTTAAAGCTGGGCTATCGTTTTTAGCAAATGCTTAAGTCAATATTAATACTAACATAAGGTACAGTTAGCTAGTAAGAGGTTTCGTAAAACTACTTTTGTCATGAATAAATTTACTAACCTAAACACACAAGACAAATGAAAAAGACACTTTTTGGATTAACAGCAATCCTTTTAACTTTTGCGGTGGCAACCACAAGTTGTAATGAAGATTCGGATCCAGAACCTGACACAAACCAAATGGATCCTAACGATTGGCAGGGTGATATCTCCGACAAGGTTACCCTCGATCCAGCAAAAACTTACAAGCTAACAGGAATGATTGATGTGCTTGAAGGAGGAGAGCTAACAATTCCAGCAGGTACCCTAATTGAAGGGGTTGGTGGCACCTCTGCTGCAATTGTTGTTCACCAAGGAGGAAAAATCTTTGTTAACGGAACCAAGGATAAACCAGTTGTAATGACATCGGGTTTGGCACAGAAGAATCGTGGCGATTGGGGTGGACTTGTTATTTGCGGAAGTGCCACTTGTAACTCTGGCGGAGGTATGTCGGAGGTAGGCGATGTTCCCTATGGCGGTAACATTGACGATGACAACTCAGGTGTTATTCGTTACCTTAGGATTGAATACTCGGGTGCAGCATTCAATAGCGAGAAGGAGTACAATGGCCTTTCACTGTTTGGAGTGGGCAGCGGAACAACTATTGAGTATGTTCAAATTTACGAAAATGCTGATGATGGCATAGAGTTCTACGGTGGCACTGTTACTGCTGATTATATCGTAAGTTCGCATATCGAGGATGATATGTTCGATTGGACCGAAGGATGGTCTGGTAGCGGATCGAACTGGTATGGTAAAAATGACCAAGGGTATGGTAACAGGGGCATGGAATGCGATAATTGGTCGAAAAATTTTAGCGCAACTCCAGTAGCAAACCCAACCATTTCAAACGTAACGTTAATTGGAAGTGGTGATCAAGGCGATGAGCCTCAAGGGATGATGCTAAGAGCAGGAACTGCTGGAAGTATAGACAATGTAGTGGTGAAAAACTGGAAAACTGGCATCGAGGTTCGTAGCGACGAATCCATTGCAAACATTGCAAACAGTAGCCTAAAGGTAACCAACATTAAGTTTGTTGATGTTGCAGCTGAGCTGGTGGTTAAAAATTCCGATAACGAAACAGTAACAGGCGAGGAGCATACCGCTCTTTACACGGTAAATGAAAATGCCACAGGTGCTGGTGCAGGAACGGCAGTGCCAGAGTGGGCTAAAGGCTGGACGGTAGGCTTATTGTAACAAGTAGAGCAGGATAAAAACAAAGAAACTTGCCAGAGATGGCAGGTTTTTTTGTTTTTAAACAATACCTTTACCTAAAGCTAATATTTATTTAACATTGCAATCGCTAGCTTTGTTTATCATTGTCCGATAAATACTTTTAGTTATTAACCAGCTCCTTTAAATATTGGATAAAGCTCCAATGAACAACTCAAACTATCGAATTCTACTGGTTGACGACGAGCCCGATATTCTGGAGTTCGTTAGCTACAATCTGCGAAAGGACAATTTTCAAGTTTACACCGCAAGCAATGGGCGCGACGCCATTGCAATGGCCGAGGAGATACACCCGCACCTAATTTTACTTGATGTGATGATGCCCGAGATGGATGGCGTTGAAACCTGTGAGGAGATTCGCCGGCACAGCACCCTTAAGGATACGCTGGTAGCTTTCCTTACGGCTCGAGGCGAAGACTACTCCCAGATTGCAGGGTTCGATGCAGGTGGCGACGACTACATCACCAAGCCAATTAAACCAAAGGTTTTGGTTAGCAGGGTAAAGGCTTTGCTTAAGCGGGTTGATCTGAAAATTTTTGAGGATACCCCCACAGCCCTTTCTGAGAAAGGAATACTGATCGATAAGGAGAGGTACGTGGTGATGAAGGATGGGGAGGAGATTACCCTGCCCAAGAAAGAATTCGAGCTGCTAACCCTTTTGTATAGCAGGCCGCAAAAGGTGTTTACCCGCGACGAAATCTTCGCAACGGTATGGGGCGATAATATCATTGTGGGCGACCGAACCATTGATGTTCACATCAGAAAACTCCGCGAAAAGATTGGCGATGAGTTTATTCGTACCGTAAAGGGTGTGGGGTACAAGTTTATGGACTAACCTTTGTAATTATTATTCGTTATATGATACCTATATCATTTTTGCGTCATTGCGATCCCTACGTTGTTTGTCGGGAGATGTAATCTTTAGCTCTGATTTACAGTAAATTACATCTTTGTTAAAAGTACTCCCTGCCTACCGCCTGCCTGCCGCCAAAGGCAGGCTCGCAATGTCGAATTCATTATTATTTTGTTGTATCATAAGTTTTTCATCACTTTAGGCATATTTGCGGATAATAATTATTCGTTAATTTGCATAAGCAAACAAATCGAATACTAATCCCATGGAACTATTTAAATGGAGCAGTCGCTACAGCGTGTGGGTAGATAGTATTGATGAGGATCACAAGGGGCTTTTCGAGCTAATAAATACCCTTTACTCTTCGCTTACCCAAGGTCAAGCACAAGATATTCTTTCCGAAGTTTTGGATAAGCTATTCGTGTACGCCCAAAAGCACTTTAGGCGTGAGGAGTCGTTGCTTAGGGAGGCCAGCTATCCCTACTTGGCAAATCATATCGCCCTGCATGAGTACTTTGAGCAGTCGATAGTGAGGTATAATAAGCAGCTGAAGTACGATCCCTCATCGCTATCCATCGAGATCCTTTCATTCCTTCGCGATTGGCTAATTCAGCATATACAGGGAGTCGATATGGATTACGTTCCCTACCTAAAGGCCAATAATTTAAGCTAACCAACCTTTGCAGGTAAATCCTTGTGCTATTATGATGGTAGATGTGCATATCAGAAGTTATAAGCCTGAAGATTTTGATCAGGTTATGTCGCTTTGGGTTGCAACTGGCTTGGGAAATCCACAGCGAGGCGACAATCAACAGATTGTAGAGCATAGCATTTCGCTCGGTGGCGAGCTGCTGGTTGCCGTTACTCCCAGCCATGAGGTGGTGGGCACCGCGTGGATGACTTTTGATGGGCGAAGGCTGCATCTTCACCATTTTGGCGTGCTACCCAAATATCAACGCCGAGGAATTGGCGATTTACTAACCCGCGAATCGCTTCGCTTTGCCAAGCGAAAGGGCTACCAAATAAAGCTTGAGGTACACCAATCCAACGCAGCCGCCATTGCGCTATACAAAAAGCACGGCTTCCAGTTCCTAGGCGATTACGATGTGTACATTGTTAGGGATATTCAATCGATAGATGGATAGATGGGGGCGTATTAAACTCAAGCACCGTTCGGCTATAGGCTCTCGCCTCAGTCGTAGTTATCTCTTCGGGTTTACCTGCTCTACCTGTTGTAAGACCATAGCCGTCAAGCTAAGGACACAAAACAAATAAATAAAAACAATTGTTTTGATTGGTTTATACAGAATATTAATACTATAGCCCTCGTAGAGGGCATATAGCGATTGAAGAGATTAATACAAATGATTTTAAGCGCTTCGTAGATGCGCAATAAGGGATCCTAATATCTATTGCACGCCCTACGGCCTGCCTGCCTTCGGCAGTAAGGCAGGGGTGCTTTAGGTTTTGCTATTTAAACCCAATCGCTATCAACCCCTGTCTGCCAGCCAGGCAGGCTCTACGAGGGTATTGAAAATTGCTTAGCTTGACGGCTATGGTTGGTAGACAGGCTCTGGTAGGTTCTACCCGGCAAGTATAGCTAAAACTCCTATTCTGGTTGAGCATTCTGATGTGAGGAACTTTATACACAGCTAACCGACTGCTGGAGTCTTTGCAAAAAAGCCTGCCTCAACTGCAACCAGGTCCGAATGGGGCCGAAGCTAAGGAGTAAATTCTTGGAGTGCGATTGTTTGTTGTGTGGGAGCAACCCACAAGGATAGACCGACGGTGGTACAACCACCTCCGAACGGAGAATAGACCGACTGCGGTTCAACCATCGTAACGAAGGGTCAAATTCGATTTCCTAAATCTTAATCATCCTTCCCACCGCATCGCTAAACCCCGATTCGTTATTCGATCGCACTACCCTAAACTGCCCTTTTAGCTCGTCTGGTGCATTATCTACCATAAAGCTATGCGGCGTGTGGTTTAGCATGTCCAGGTCGTTGTAATCGTTGCCAATGGCCATTAGCTCGTTGGGCCTAACGGCAAGGTTCTGGCAAAGCCATTCAATACCATAGGCCTTGGATACATCACTACGAAAAATCTCCATCCAAATGGATTGCCCATCCAGGGGCGATGTGGCTCGAATAACCTTTAGGTCGGGAAACTTGGTTTTTAAAGATTCAAACCACTTCACATCACAGGGGAGAATAACTATGATCTGAGTAGCATCCGATTCGTAAGCCACACCCGGGATGTAGGGCTGACAGAACTGGGAGTATATTTGTACCCTGCGGGTAAAGTCGGGGTTGCTCTTGCTGCTCTGGTGGTATAAAAATCGATGGTTGGTAGGAATGGGTTCATGCACCATAAAATCTACTCCATGGGCTACTAGCTCATCCACAACACCCTGCACCTGGGTGCTGGTAATTTGGGTTGTGTAGAGTATTTGGTTATCGCTCCACTTTATGGCACCTGCCCCCGATGAGAAAACCAGGTAGTCGATGGGGAAATCGCTTGGGATAACCTTCCCGAAAGAGTATGGCGATCGGCCTGTGGCAACTACCCTAGCAACACCCATCTTGCCAAGCCGATGTAATGTGTTTAGATCCTCATCGCTAACCATCTCGGTGGAGGTTAGTAAGGTGCCATCGAGGTCGGTTACCACCATTTTTATAGGAGTGTTGCTCATACGTATGCGGGTGTTTTGCTAACCACCGATTATTCAAAAATCAACGGCCAAAGCTAAACATTATGAAATGGTATTCGTTAAACCAATACGGACAAAGTAAGGTATGCTGACAAAGCACACAAATTTATCAAATCTTTTAAGAAGCCCCAAAAGTAGTTGCTTTTAGGGCTGTGCTACAGCTTGCCGTGCGGCTGTCGGTTTGTAAGTTAATATGAGTTAACAAGCATTAATTCACGCTTAATAATTTTTTAATTTGAATTGTATTCTTTATTTTTATAGCACATTATTACTTAACTAAACAGCAAAGCTATGTCGAAAACAATCACATTTAACGAGCTCAGGAGGGTTAAGGACCAACTTCCTGATGGGACTATGCAGATTATTGCAGAGAAGTTGAACCTGAATGCGGAGACCGTTCGTAATTATTTTGGCGGCACCAATTGGGAGAATGGCGAATCTGTTGGGTTTCATTACGAGCAAGGACCCGATGGCGGAATTGTGACACTTGACGACACCACTATACTTGATTTGGCATACGATATGATAGAAAACCAAGCCAAAGCCGAAGTGTAGTCGATTAAACGTATTGGCGGGCAGAGGCAGAAATCAACTTTCTGCCTCTGTTCATTTGTTGCCCTTTGTACTAAATCTGTATTGTGAATAATTTGGCAAACGACATAAAGCTGGCCGAGGAAAAATGGAACCCTTCCATTTACGCTTTTCTCCATTCGTTGTATAGGGATGTTCACTTGCCCTCGCACGACATTAGCCACCATGAGCGGGTGTGGGGGTATGCCAAGGAGCTGCTTACGCATACCTATACCATGGCCTCAGCTTCCTGTCCTTTTGTAGAGCAAGCGCTGGTTGCAAGTATGTTTCATGATACAGGCCTTACTGTTGACCACGGCGAGCGCCACGGGAATTTTAGCAAGGCGCTTTGTGAACACTTCCTTAGCAAATACCCTCACCTTACCCTGCCTAGTGCTGAAGATACGCTTTATGCCATTGAGCACCACGATGATAAAAGCCTTAAACAGTCGGTTGGCTTTGGCCCTGGAACTTCACTTCCGCTTGTCGATCTGGTTTCCTCTGCCGATGATCTTGATGCCTTTGGTCTGGTTGGTGTTTTTAGATATTTGGAGATTTATGCACTAAGGGAAATTCCGGTTGAGAAGATACCGTGCAAAGTTATTCCTAATCTTTCCAATAGATTTGAGAATTTTAGTCGCAAATTTTCAGCATTTCCACATCTTATCGAGAGGCATAGGAGTAGATTTTTGGAAACCAAAAGGTTTTTTGAGGAGGCAAACAACCAGTTGGCCCATGATACCATGCTTGGCGCTGAGGCGTTTAAGGTAGCCAACAACCTTGTGGATGTGTTGGTGAACAAAAAATTGGATATTAAATCTGCAATAGTGATGGGCATCATGTCTGGACTATCAGCAGGACAGGTGGGTTTCTACATGGGGCTAAAAGAGGAACTAGGGCTGTAGAAAGGCACAATGTGGTATTTTCTGATGATATTAATCTTCTCCCTCAATTCAACCTTTTACCTATTTTTGCGTCCTATTCACTAAACATATTTTCATAGGCTATGAACAAGTTTTTTCGATACTTTTTGCTAACCACCCTGCTGGCGTTAGCTTTTATCAGTGTGGCTAAGCATATCTACAAAAAAAACGTAACCAGCACTCCACAAGTTGAGCTGCGTTTCCATGAGAACTACAGCGTAACCTACGATGAGGCCATTGCCGCTTACCGAGCGCTCGACCTGGAGCATCGTGAGGCAAAATTAATTAAGTATGGCCCCACCGATTTTGGTAAGCCCCTGCATTTATTTGTTATTTCGAGAATTAAGGTGTTCGACCCGGAGATTTTGCGAAGCAAAGGTTTCCGAGTGGTGCTGGTGAATAATGGAATTCATCCCGGCGAACCCTGTGGCGTTGATGCCAGCATTCAGCTTGCCCGCGATATCCTTTCGAAGAAAAATGACCTGTGGACCCTTATGGATAGCACCGTGCTTTGCATTGTGCCAGTTTATAATATTGGTGGTGCACACAACCGTTCGCACTACAATAGGGCTAACCAAAACGGTCCCGAAATGCAGGGGTTTAGGGCTAATGCCCGAAATTTAGATTTGAATAGAGATTTTGCTCCCATGGAGAGCCGTAACGCCCAGTCGTTCGCTCGCATCTTTCATCATTGGAAACCAAATCTACTGATAGATACGCATACTACCAATGGGGCCGATTATCAGTATGTGATGACGCTTATATCATCGCATCCGCAGGAGATGCCTCCTATGCTTGGTAGCTATTACGATGAGGTGATGGAGCCCTACCTATTTAACGCCATGGAGGAGAGTGGATATCCGATGATCTACTACGTGTCGCCCATGGGTCAAACCCCCGAAAGCGGTATACAGCAAAGCCCCAATCCCCCCCGCTACACATCTGGCTTTGGAAGGATGTTTAACACCATTTCGTTTATGACCGAGGCCCATATGTTCAAATCGTTTAGCGACAGGGTGCTTGCTACGTACGAGTTCATAAAAGCTTCGCTTGAGTTTACCCATGACAATGGTTACCAAATGGCCTTGCTGAAGCAGCAGGCCGATGAGTACACCGCAAGCCAAGCGGAGTTTGTTATTCAGTGGGAGTTGGATAAAGATCAGGAGGGAGCAATTCCATTCATGGGGTACGAGGCCGAGCTGGTAGATAGCAAGATTACAGGAGGGAAACGCCTACATTACGATCGAAATAGGCCATTTACAAAGGATATCCCATTCTTTAAACACTATAAGCCTGCTATTACCATTACTGCTCCCGAGTTTTACTACATTCCTCAAGCTTGGTACGATGTTATTCATCGTCTCGAGATAAATGATGTGAACATGCAACGGTTTGCCAACGATACCATTATGGAGGTTGAGGCATACTACATCACCAGTTACAAGTCGAGCTTCAGTTGGAATTCAAATGGGCATCACCTGCATAGCGATGTGGAGGTACGTAAGGAGATTCAGAAAATACAGTTTTACGAGGGCGATTACATTGTGCCCATGAACCAGCCAGCAAATCAGTTCCTGGTTGAGATGTTGGAGCCACAAAGCGCCGACTCCTACTTCGCTTGGAACTACTTCGACTCAATGCTGCAGCGTAAGGAGTATTTCTCACCATACGTATTCGAGGATTTTGCCTTCGAGATGCTCAACTCCAACCCCGAGCTGAAAGCCGAATTTGAAGCCAAGAAAAGCAGCGACAAGGAGTTTGCATCCAATGCGTACGCCCAGCTTAACTTTTTGTATGAACGGTCGCCTTACTACGAAAAAGTTTTTAAACGTTACCCCATATTCAGGTCGGTTGCAACCAAAAAGTAACCTGAGCATTACGGGTAATGCAGGTGTAATTAATTTGTAATATTGATCTTGTAAGGCATGAATAGTGTTGATGTTGTGGTGATAGGGGGAGGGCCAGCCGGGTTGCTAGCCGCAGGAAAGGCTGCTGCCGATCGCGCTAACGTTTTTTTGCTGGAAAAGATGGAAAAGCCTGCCCGCAAGCTAAGGATTACTGGTAAGGGCCGATGCAACATAACCAACACAAAACCCTTCAACGAATTTATTAACGATATCTTCCCTGAGCCCCGTTTCCTTCGCGATGCTTTTAGCTCATTTTTTAGCGATGATATTATTCGATTGCTTAATGAGCAGGGAGTAGCCACTGTAGTGGAGCGAGGTATGCGTGTTTTTCCTGTTAGTGGAAAGGCTTGGGATGTTGCCGAGGCCCTTGTGAAATGGGCTAGGGCAAAGGGTGCTAGGATTGAAAATCACACCAGGGTTACAGGTATTACTGTTTCAGAGGGATCCGTTGCGGGTGTAAGGTATACCGATAAGTCGGGAAATATGGCTGAGGTGAGCTGCCGTTCGGTAGTTCTTGCCACGGGTGGAAAGTCGTACCCCGCCACTGGCTCAACGGGCGATGGTTACGAGCTAGCATCGAGCCTTGGTCACACCATAACCCCTTTGCTACCCGCCCTTGTTGGGGTCGAAACCCGACCCACGTATAGTTTAAAGAAGAGCCTATTATTGCGTAACGTTAACCTTTCGCTATTCATCGAGGGGAAAAAGGTCGATGAGGAGTTTGGTGAGCTCGAAATTACACCCTATGGTCTTAATGGCCCCATTATGCTTAGGCTTAGCCGTAGGATAGTATTTGCACTAGCCAAGGGAAGTAGGGTGGAGCTGGAGCTCGATCTCAAACCCGCGCTAAGCCATGATAAGCTTGATGCACGAATCATTCGCGAGGTGGATGAAAGCCCTAGAATAGCTGTGGCCGATCTGGCCAAACGCTTGTTACCGCACGATTTGGCTTTGGAGATGATTGATGAGCTGGGTTTGGCCGCTCAGAAAAATTTGGGCCGACTTACAGCCGACGAGCGAAAATCGATTCGCCGATGGCTAAAGGAGCAGCGGTTCGAGGTGTTAGCCCAACGCTCATGGCCCGAGGCCATTGTAACGGCTGGTGGTGTTTCGCTTAAGGAGGTTAACCAGAAAACGATGGGTTCAAAGAAAATTAACGGGTTATATTTTGCCGGCGAACTGCTCGATTTGGATGGCTCTACGGGTGGCTATAATCTACAAATAGCCTACTCAACTGGTTGGTTGGCGGGGAAAAGCGCAGCTATGGCAATACAAAAACGCTGAAGATGCGCTATCGTACAAAGAAATCAAGCATAAGTTCGCCCCCAAGGTAGCCCTTAAGCCTATCGCCAATGGCAACCGGGCCGACCCCGGCAGGTGTTCCAGTGTATATCAGATCGCCTATTTTTAGGGTAGTGTATTTAGATATGTGAGCAATTAGCTGGTCGAAGTTAAACGTCATATCGCCAGTGTTTCCTCTCTGAACCACTTCTCCATTTTTCTCAAGCCAAAAATCCAAATTACCAAGGTCAGGAAATTCAGCCTTACCTTTAAACTCGCTAATGGGTGCCGATCCGTCAAACGCTTTGGCTATCTCCCAGGGTAATCCCTTCGCTTTGCAGTCCCTCTGCAAATCGCGGGCAGTAAAGTCAATGCCTAAACCCACCTCGTTGTAGTATCTGTTGGCAAAGCGCTCGCTGATATTACGGCCAAGCCTACAGATTTTTAGCACAACCTCAAGCTCATAATGAATCTCGTTTGAAAAGTTAGGGTAGAAGAAGGGCTGATTCTTTCGAAGCAGGCAGGTGTCGGGTTTGAAAAAAAATATGGGTTCACTAGGTGTGCTGGAATTCATCTCCCTTACATGATCGGCATAGCTTTGCCCAATGCAAATTATCTTCATTTTTCTACTTATATAATATAAAGGTATTGTACCAATACTTTTCAACGTCAAAAGTATGCTATCTGCACATATTATGCAACAAGCATTTTTTGTAGTCGGTAGGTCATCGTTTATAGAAAAAATGTACATTTGAGAAACTAAAATCTTAAGCTATGAAGTTGATGCTCCAATCCACAGCAGTTATGCTGTTTGCGCTAATCTCATTTGCTGCTATTTCGCAGGATGCTAGGAACGAACCCAAGGAAGAGACGGTGAAAACTGGCTGGAACTTTGGAGGGTTGCCCGTAGTTTCGTTCGATTCCGATTTAGGATTTCAGTATGGGGCTTTGCTAAGCCTATTTAACTATGGCGATGGCACGATGTACCCCGATTTTAAGCATAACCTGTATTTGGAATGGTCGAGGTATACCAAGGGGAGCGGAATTAACCGCATCTTTTTCGACACCAAGTACCTTATCCCCGGCATAAGGGTTACCACCGATTTGAGCTACCTCACCGATAGGATGTACGATTTCTTTGGATATAACGGCTACGAGTCGGTTTACAACTCCCATTGGACCAATAGTGACGATCCAGAGTACCTCTCTCGCGCCTTTTACAAGTACGACCGTAAGCTGTTTCGTTTTGCCGTCGACCTGCAGGGTAAGCTTCCCCTCGAGAACTTTGGCTGGGCAGCAGGTGTGTGGCTGCTCAACTACAAAGTGGGTGCTGTGGACATCGATAAGTTGAACGAGGGCAAAACCGAGGATCTGCTACCCAATTTTCCAAGTCTTTACGACCACTATATGAACTGGGGATTGATAACACCCGAGGAGGCTGATGGTAGCTTTGTGTCGTATGTAAAAGCAGGTGTTGTTTACGATACCCGCGATAACGAGCCCAATCCAAACAGCGGGATGTGGACCGAGGCGGTGTTTACCTACGCTCCTTCCTTTATGGGCATTGGCACCAACTACCAGCATATGAAGTTTACCCTAACCCATAGGCAGTACTTCACCCTTCTCCCCGAGCGCCTTACATTTGCCTACCGCTTGGGATACCAAGGAACTGTTTTTGGCGATGTTCCTTTCTACCTACAGCCCAATATTACCACTCTTATTCTGAGGGGATCAACATCCGAAGGGTTAGGTGGTGGCAAATCGCTGCGCGGTGTAATCCGTAACCGCGTTATTGGCGATGGCGTTGCGTGGGGAAACTTGGAGCTGCGCTGGAAGTTTATGAAATTCCAATTCATTGGGCAAAACTTCTACCTGTCGCTCAACGGTTTTGTCGATGGAGGACAGGTTGTAACACCTGTTAAGGTTAACACAAGCAATGTCGATTGGGCCAGCTACGATTGGCAAACCCCAGAGCACGATTTGACGAGAGACGGTATTTTTGGAACCGATACGGAATCGTTACACCTAAGCTATGGCGCAGGCCTAAGGGTAGTCATGAATCGCAACTTTATCATCGCCATCGACCATGGTCGTCCTTTTGATGAGCGTGATGGTGCTAGCGGCACGTATATTGGGCTGAATTTTTTGTTTTAATAATAAGTGTTTTAGAAAACTGTAAGCAAAGAGGTCCACCAACCAGGATGGGCCTCTTTGCTTACAGTACTTTCCTGAATTAGGAATAGCTGAAGTTAAATAGATAGCGTCTATATTTATTTTCTTTTAAAGCCGATTATCTGTCGAATTCTAAGGATAATTATGCTAGCCCTTTGTTGTTAGGCTTTTTAACGGGTTTAAACAATTTGATTAATATTTTTATTGATCAATAGTTTTAATAATACTATTCATTACTGTCCGATAAAAATACAAAATTAATTGAAATATTTTTTAACTAATATATTTACAGAGAGTTAAGGGTTGTGGTTTTTTGATTTTAAAAAGTAAGCCCCCTAAAATAAAGATGGCTGCATC
>Ga0334884_1001863_pt1 | contig 29131 bp, 32 predicted proteins | sample GraSluR1_MG_7_FD_207215 | JGI IMG/M metagenome (GOLD analysis project Ga0334884, IMG submission 207215) | Sludge microbial communities from methane-producing bioreactor in Wageningen University, Netherlands - Granular Sludge_12_05 R1 | ecosystem: Engineered > Bioreactor > Anaerobic >...
ACAAAAGTTAAGTTAATAAACTTATTTTTTTTGGCATTTTTATCTTCATTGCCAAATGCTTTTCTATAAAATTTTTCATATTAAGAGGGGAATCTGTTGTTTCAAAAATTCTAGTTGCAGTTCTTGAAATCTTTGATTCAATCTCGGGATGTCTTATTAAGTAATCTTTTAAGCTCTGAGAGGTTATTTCTCCAGCTTCGTATATTTTCACCTTTTTCCCCATAATTCTTCTAAAATCGTCTTCCATGAACTTATAATGCGTGCATGACAATACAAGGTGTTCTACATTGGCACTTTTTAGCGGTTTTAAGTATTTTTTTAGTATTTGTCTTGCTTCTTTTGTTTTATGCCAATTTTCTTCAATAAGAGGTACAAGCAATGGACAAGCTTTAGTATATAAATTTATTGATGGATTTAGTTCTAAAACCTCTTTTTGATAAGCCTCAGACTTAATTGTGGCCCTAGTTGCAACTACTGCCACCCTTGAACCATTCTTTAATGAAGATATTTTTTCTGAAACAGGCATAATTACTCCTAAGATCTTTCTTTCTTCTTCCTCTTTACCGTTTAAAAATTCTTCTTGAACTTTCCTAAGAGCAACTGCTGATGCCGTATTGCAAGCAAAAATAATCAATTTCGCACCTCTTGAAAATAAATATTTCACAGCTTGTCTTGAATATTCAATTATAGTTTCTTCGCTATGGTTTCCGTATGGAGCCCTTGCATTATCTCCCAAATATAAATAATCATAATTTGGAAAATCTCTCATAATGGGCTTTAAAACAGTAAGCCCCCCAAATCCAGAATCAAATAATGCTATCATAATTTTTTTTAAACTTAATTTATTTAACTCTTTTTTTGCTTTTTTTAAAGTCTTTTAATAAAATAGTTATGAATTAATATAAAAAATGCGAAAATTATTAGTAATTTCATTCTTTTTTTCTGGCATAATTTTGGGACTTTTTTTAATTGCTCAATTTTTTACACCGAAAAATATTGTTTCATCTTCTCCCTTACACGAGGTTGAAGCTAAAGATTCTTTAATAAAAGAATTTGTTGAAGAACAGGCATATCTACTTACAAGAGTTCGAGATATGCGAAAAAAAGTTGAAGAAAAACAAATTGAAATTGCCAATGAAACTGAAGCTTATAATATAAAGTTTTTAGAAGATTTAAGAGTTTCAAGTGGACTAAAAAGTGCAAGTGGAGAGGGTGTAGAAATAAATTTATCTGAAAACCGTACAAGAAGAACTAACGACTCAATAGATAATCAAAGTATAATTCTAGCCTCTGACTTAAGAGATATTGTAAATGTTTTATTTAGTGGTCAAGCTGAGGCTGTTTCTATAAACAATCACAGAATTTTTTATGGAACAGTAATTTCAAGTGTTGGAAATACCGTTTTGATAAACAACATTCACAGCTCTGCTCCATATACGATAAAAGCAATTGGTGAAAAAAATTCATTAATTTCTTCACTTCAAAACAAAAAACTAATGGGTGAATTTTATAGAAGAGTTGAAGAGAATAATTTTAAATTTTATGTTGAAATAAGTGATGATGTGTTTATTTTGCCTTATAATGGAACATTTAAAGTTGACTACATTAACCTCGTAGAATGATATTAAGCAAAAAAGAAATATTATTGGCATTTGGACTTATACTTGGGTTTTTGGTTTTTTCTCAGGGAAAATCAATGGGTGAAGCCAAAGAAAATTTAGTTCGCGATACAAACACTAGTATTTTTCAAGAAATAAAAATTTTGAAAAACAAAAATAAAGAGCTAAACAAAGATCTTGATAACTTAAATAATAATTTTGAAAAATTATCAAATCAAGACTTAGCTATTGAAGCCATCAAGGATGATATAAATAAATATAAGAAAACCAGCGGTAAATATCCTATTTTTGGGCCTGGTGTAGAAATAATTATTGAAAGCTCAGTAAGTCCACAATTTATGATAGATTTAATAAATGAACTATATAATTCTTCCGCAAATGCTGTTTCAATAAATGGAATTCGAATAACAAACCAAAGAAATGGAATCGACTCAATGCCAAATGGACAACTTTTTATTGATAGTTTTGTATTTTCCACTCCGTATAAAATAAATGCGATAGGGGATGCAAACACCATAAAAAACCTAATACTTGCCCCTAATGGCTTTATTCAGAGAGCAATAGACTCAAACCAAGGAATGGAGGTTTTGGTACAAAACAAGGATATTATTCAGATGGACTAATCTATCGAATAAAATATAAATATATCCAAATTGGCTGTAATGAAGCCAAAATCAATAATAAAAACAAAAAAAATCTTCGCTTTATTTTTTCAATTCTTAGTTTTTTTTCAAAGTCTTTTTTTGAAAATGAAATCTGGCTTAATTCAGCTAAAAGTGTTTTTTCTTTAGATTGTTGAAATTCGATACTTTCCTTAAGTTGTTTTTTTAAATCTTCAAGCATTGGATTTTCGACATGCACAGAGGCACTTGACACCGTCTTTTTTTTATTGCCATCGGTGTAGACAAAATCGTCATTTTGTCTATAGACATTTTTGCTGTTTTGTCTATAGACAGGTTTTGAAGCTTTAGTGGCTTTTGAAGCCACTAAAGCCTGCTTATTTGTGTAGACAAAATCGTCATTTTGTCTATAGACATTTTCGCTGTTTTGTCTATAGACAAGTTTTGTATATTTTTCCTTACTTTTTTTATTAAAATTTTTAATTTCATCAATACTAAGAAGTACTCGTCCATCGAGCTCCTTTGTGCTTAACTTACCGGTTTTTATATATCTGTCTAATGTTCTTACAGACACTTTCAGCAGTTTTGCCCCATCGTTTCTACTTATTTTAAAGCTATTTTCTCGCATTTGATTAGTCAAACTTTCTTTAAAAACTTGACTTGATTTTATATTTAATTTGAAAGTGAGTCTAGCCATATTCTTAAAAAGTTTTTTAACTCAAAGAAAGGGATTTATTTAAGAATTTTATGCAGTATAATTCTTTTTGATTAAAATCTCATTTTTAAAAATGTCAAAAAAATTTAATATAAGTTGTTTTCTTTTGATTTTTTCACTAATTGCAAGCAATAGCTCTGCATCTAGCCAAATATTTGCTTCAAATCATTCAAATATTCTTGTTTTTGACGAAAGGGAGAGTGGAGCTCAATTTTCTTCTGACATAGCTGTAGGTGATTTTAATGGTGATGGGATTGAAGATATTGCAATCTCTTCTCCTTATGCTTCAAGTGGCCTTATGGAATGGAACGGTAAAATCACAGTATATTTTGGATCAAAAGATGCGAATTCGAATGCAAATTTAAATATTTATGGTACAAATTCTGCTGATTTGTCGGGGATGTCTTTAAGCGTCGGCGACTTAAATAATGATGGGATAGATGATCTAATTATTGGTTCTTATAATGCAAATCTAAATGGAGAAAAAATTGGTAAAGTTTCAATTGTTTTTGGAAGAAAAATTTTTGATAAATCAGTTATAAACTTGAATGATGAAAGTGTTTATAATGTTTATGGAGAAGAAAGTGGATCAAATTTTGGCATTTCTACATTAGTTTATGACATAAACAGTGATGGGATTATGGATTTAATTGTTGGGGCACCTAATGCGTCTATTCCAAACTCAGATTATCAAGGAAAAGTTTATATTTATTTGGGGGAAGATGAAAATAATTTAGCTTTTAAACTTTCAGCGATTTTAAATGGACATTCAAAAAATGGAAAGTTTGGATCAAATATTATTGCTGGTGATTTGAATGGAGATTTGTCTAATGAACTTATTATTTCTGCACATAGAGAAGATTTTGAAAACAAAAAAGAATGTGGAGCTGTTTATATTTATAATATGAACGGTCTTTATCAAGAAAATTGGGATTTAGTTTCTAGTATTGCTGGATCTTTAGATTATGAATGGTTTGGTTTTCAAAATATTGTTTCCGATATAAACAACGATGGATTTATCGATTTAATTAGTAGCTCGTTCCCTTTTGCATCTAATCAACGCAAGGGCAAATTGTCCGTATTTTATGGAGAAAAGGATATGTTTGAAAAAGATGAAATAGAAGTATCAAGAGTTTTTGAGAAAGAAATTGCAAGCAATTTACTGGGTGCTTCTTTAATTGCAGAAGATATTTTTTCATCTGGCAATAAAGCTATTATTTCTGGTGCTCCAGGTATTTCGTACCCAGAAAGTGATGACAGTGGGGTTGTTTTTCTTTGGAATGAAGAAGAAAGTCCTATAGTTTTTTATGGAGAAATGCCAGACGATTGGTTTGGATACAGGATTAAGGTTTTGGATTTTAATGATGACGGCATTAAAGATATAATTGTTGGAGCAAAATATGCTGATTCAGAAAAGATGATAAATAATGGAAAGGCTTATTTATTTTTTGGCTCTGAAAATGGATTTAAATCAAAGATATTAAATTTGAATGATACGGATAAAACAGAAAAATTTATTAAGAGAGGAGAAATGATCGCTTTAATTATTGACGAATTTCAAATAAAAAATCAAAAAAGAGAATATATTGAAAACTGTTTAAACTATAGAGATTTTTGTTTTTTTGACTTTATTACTAGATCAAAATTTGATGAAATTTCACTTAGCCCTGAGCTAATTCTTTACCCAGATAATCCTCCAAATTATAAATATTATGAAGAAATAAACATTGCAACAATGCTAGGCATTGTTAATGGATTTGTTGATGAGCCAAATAGTCCTTTTATGCCTGAATCTGAAATTAGCCGTATTCAAGCATTAAAAGTATTACTAGGAGCAAGCGAACTTGTTGATTTTAAATATAAATTTGAGCTTGAAAGTCTTTTTGGATCTTTTGAAGCTATTTTTAAACAAAGTTCTTATTTTAAAGACATAAATACAGCTATTCACTATATGTGGTGGTATCCTAGATATGTAAATTTTGCTTATGAAAAAGGACTAGTTGAAAAAAATGAAAACTTTAGACCTGATGATTTTATTACTTTTTCTGAACTTTCTGATATGATAGATAATACTAAAAAGTATTTAACAAATTTGAATGCCACTACACAAACTGAGCTTTGATGAAATTCAAAAAATAAAACCTTCTAAAACTCAGGTTAAAAAAAATGAAAAAAATCCTTTTTATGCAATTTTAGACAATGTTAGAAGTCTTTATAATGTAGGTGCCATATTTAGAACTTCTGATGCTGTACAAGTAAAAAAACTTTATCTTTGTGGAATTACGGGTGTTCCACCTCGTCCAGAAATCGAAAAAACAGCCCTTGGTGCTTGTGAAGTTGTTGAGTATGAATATGAAAAAAACCCAATAGAAATAATAAAAAAACTAAAAAAGAAAGGGGTTAAAATTGTTGCAATAGAACTATGTAAAGAGTCTCAGGATTTTAGAAAAATGAAAATTGAAAGTGAAACTTGCTTTGTTTTTGGCCATGAAGTTTTTGGTGTAGGTGATGAAGTTTTGAAATATTGTGATGAGGCTTATTATGTTCCAATGCATGGCAGAGCAAATTCTTTAAATGTTGCAACTTGTTTTGGTGTTATAATGTATGAGGCTCTTAAAAAATTAAAAAAATGAAACTTTGGAAAATTACATTATTGTCGATAATTGTTTTAATATTATTATTTGTTTGGATTTTTATAATTGGAGTTAATTCTAAAAGACCCGGATCATATTTCAATACAGGAAATAATGCTATTTGGATAGAACACAAATGGGTAGGGGATGATGTGTCAGAAAAAGAAATTGCGGAAATGGTTTTAAAGTTGAAAAAAAATCAATTTTTTACTGTTTTTGTTCATACGGGGCCATTAAAATCTGATGGAACAATAGATTTTGAAACATATAAATATGCTGAAAGTTTTCTTGAAAAAGCCAGAAAGTATGCTCCCGATATACAATATCAAACATGGCTTGGACAAATTAGATCAAGCTTAGATTTATCTGATCCTGAAGTAAGAAAAAATATTGTTAATCAATCTCAAATACTTACAAAAATGATTGGATTTGATGGCGTACACTATGATATTGAGCCAGTTTGGGATGGTGACCTTGATTTTATTCAACTACTTAAAGAAACTCGAGAAACTCTTAAGGAAGACACCGTTATTTCCGTTGCGTTAGCTGAATTTGTACCTCAAGTAGCATTAAAAACTGTGGGAATCTTTTACGATTTTGTGAATTATAACTCCGAAATTAATTATAAAAATGTGGCAAAATATGCAGACCAAATTGTTGTAATGGTTTATGATACAAGCATTCAAGAAGGTTATCTTTACAGACTTCTAGTAAGAGAACAATTAATTTGGGTAAGCAAACTATTTAAGGAAAAAGAAGTTTTTATTGCTATTCCGTCTTATGATTATACAACTAAAGCGTTTAATCCTGAGGTTGAAAACATGGAAAATGGAATAAAAGGAATTATATCTGGACTTAATAATGCAAGATCTCGAGTAGAAAATTTTGCAGGCCTTGCCATTTACCCTTATTGGACGATCGATGAAAATGAATGGGAAATTTATCAAAAACTTTGGCTTAAATGATCAAAATTGAACTAATTAAAAATCTGAGGACAAATGCTACAAAGGCAGATTTTAATTTTCTTGCAAAAAAATATTACAAGGAAGACAAACAAAATGCTGAAAAATTTTTAAAAGGCAAAAAGGGTGAAATTTGTGTAGTTTTATGTGATGATAATGAAATAAAAGAATACAATAATAAATTTCGTAATAAAAATGTTGCCACAGATGTTCTTAGTTTTGTTTATATTGACAAGATTTATGACAATAAAAATAAACACAAATCTACAAATTTAGGGGATATATTGATTTCAATTGATACTGCAAAAAGACAAGCAAAAACACAAAAAATTTCATTAAAATATGAAGTTATGAATTTGTTTACACATGGGATGCTTCATATTTTTGGATATGATCATAATAACGATGAAGAAGAAGCTCTGATGGAAGAAGTAAAAGAAAAAGTGCTGAAATATTTAAAATAATTGCTTTAAAAAAAAGTATCCATGTCGATAGAAAGCCAATCTTGTGAAAGTTCTGGTTTTTTATAAAGCTTAATTCTAACTATTGGATTTTCTAATTCTTCAGTAGAATAAATTCTACCAGATTTGTTTATTTTAAGATTTTGAACTTCTCTTATTATCTTGTAATCGTGTTTTGCTAAATTAAAAACGACTTCTCTCTCTGTGCCTGTTTCAACTTCAGAAGTGCCTAAATCATTGTACATGGGAGATGTTTCGTCCTTGGAAATTTCCCCTCCAACTCTAACAATTTTTTCAAGCATTATTTCAAATTCAGCCTCTTTTCCTTTATTTCTAGTAAAATCTGTTTCTTTGTGAGAATATGATTTTCCACTTCCCATAGATGTTTTGGTTAATATTTGTTAGAGTATAGCATATTTTATTTTTAAAAAGAAATTTATGTCGGAAAATAGACAAGTTTCAAATGTTTATTTAAGCAAAGATGGTTATAATATTTGGGCAAATTATTATAATCAAAGTAAAGCCCTTCTTGACACTTTTGAGAAAGGTCATTTCATGGGAAATCTTGGCGATTTAAGGGGAAAGAAGGTCCTTGATTTGGGCGCAGGAACAGGGAGAATTACAGAACAAGTTCTTATGAATGGGGCTGAAGTTTATTGCGTAGATATATCTGAAGAAATGCTAAAAATACTTAAAAGAGATTTTCCTGAGGCGAAAATATTTTTAGCTGATGCAGAAAATTTACCTTTTGAAGATGGTTTTTTTGATATTGTTGTTGCAGGTTTTTTAATTGTTCATTTAAAGAACTTGAAAAAAAGCTTTTCCGAAGTTTATAGAGTATTAAAAAATGATGGGGAATTTTTATTAAGCAATATAAATCAAAGAAAGGCTCCAAAACTAAAAATTGATAATAAAAAAGAGATTGTTATAAAATCTTTTTATCATAGACCGCAAGATGTAATTTCAAGCTTAGAAGGGGAGTTGTTTAGTATAAAAAGTGAATATTTTGTTGAAGAAAAGGGGTTTTGGGTAAATCAAATTATAAAAGCTATTAAATAAAGTCGAAATTTTTCTAAGTAAAATTTTGACTTTAAGATGCTTTTTTTATAGTATTTTGCCGTTTTAAAATATAAACATATATCTATGAAAATCAAAGCTTTGGTCTTGATGCTACTAGCTGTTGTTTTCGCATCTGGATGTTCTCTTGGAGCAACACCACCTGCAGGCAATGAAGTGTTGCAAGAAGGCCTCACAAATCTCTATTATGAGGCTACGTCAGCGAAATTTGATATGTCTCTAAAAGGAGATATCACTGCTCCAGAAGGAGAAACTCCTGAAAAAATCAGTTTTAATGTAAAATTTTCTGGAGATATGGATAACGAAAAACCTTCTGAACCAAAATTTAATCTTAGATTAAATGGCTCTGCAAAATGGGATGAAATAAAAGATCAAATGTTTGATGCAGAATTAAGATCAAATTCAAAATACTTATTTTTCTCATTGAAAGATATTGGGGATTTTGATGGAATGCTTCCTAAAGAAATGGTAAGTGAATTTTTAGGAAAATGGTACAAAATGCCAATTCCTGAAGATACATTTGAAGCTTTAGATAAAAAATCTGATATGTCGGAAGAAGAAATTGCAATACAAAAACTTGCAAAAGAAAGCAATTTCATGAAAGACATCAAATATGAAGGCACAAAGAAAATAATGGGAACTGAATCTTATGTTTATAGTGCAAGCTTAGACAAAGATGCAATTGTTAATTTTGCTTCCGAACTAGCTAAAATGGACGGTGCAGAGTTGAGTACAAGTGAGATAAGAGATCTTGAAGAACAATTAAAAATGTTTGATCTAAGCGGAAAGTTTTATGTAGGAGTAAAGGATAAAATTTTAAGAGGTGCAGAAGGAGTACTTACACTTGATGTTGAAGGTGCAAAAGGAAGTATTGAATTTAAATTAGAAATTGGCGATATAAATAAATCTTTCAAAGTTGACGAACCTAAAGATGCAGAAGAATTCGATCCAATGATGCTTCTTGGAGGAGCTATGATGATGGACGATAGTTATGGAGATTATGATATGAGTGGGTATGAAGATTTCGATATGAGCCAATTTGAAGATTTTGATATGGGCGAATATGAAGATTTCGATATGAGCCAATTTGAAGAAATGAATTTTTAGTGAAACTGGAATAAAAAAATTTATATTAAAAAAAGATGTCTAAAAAAATAGGCATCTTTTTTTTAATAAAAAACATGAAGAAAAAAAATTAAAAATGTTGTAGAAAAATACATTTATAGTGTGGTTCACGCAATGGACATACCATATATTGTGTGGCACTATTTTTTGATTGTTTTTTATATTGAAAAAAAGAGCAAAGAGATTTAATAATTTTTTAAGTTAAAACACAAAGCGATGATTAGACAAGTCCCTGTTAGAAGTTTTAATAAAAATTTCTCTTACTTAATCTCTAAAAATGGTTCTAAAGATCTAATCATTGTTGACCCTAGCGATAGTGAACAACTTATTGCAGAAATAGAATTCGAATCATTTATTCCAAAAATGATAATTTTGACACATTCTCACAAGGATCATATTGATGGAGTTTTTGGTTTAATTGAAAAATATGGAGTGCCTGTCTTTGCTCATAAAAATGCTTTATCAAAATTACAAAAATATGGGATTAGTGCAGAAGAAATCCCTGAAAAAATAATTGTTCAATCCTTGGAAATTAACAGTATTTATACTCCCGGACATAGCGATGATTCAATTTGTTATTATATTCAAGAAGAAAATGCGTTGATTAGTGGAGATACTCTTTTTGTTGGATCTGTTGGGAAAGTTCCTGATGTTTTAGCAATGAAAAATCTTTATAATTCACTTTCTGTTATTCGAAAATTAAATCCAAAAACTCTAATATTCCCCGGTCATGATTACGGAATTAGGCCTGTGGCTCAGCTTTATTATGAAAAAAAGAATAATGAATTTTTAAAGGCTCGAAATTTTTTTGTTTTTTCAAAACTTTTTCAGGTTTAATAAATAAATTCATTTTAATTTAAAAGGTTTAAATTTCTTTTATTTTATGCTAAAATAGAGAGATTTAATCATAAAAAGATGAGAAAAATTTCTATTATTGGAGCTGGTGCGGTTGGTTCAACATTGGCTTATACATTGATGCTTCGAAATGTTGCTTCTGAGATAAAACTTATTGATATAAATACTTATAAACAAAGAGGAGAAGTTTTGGATATTACTGACAATCTTTGTTATGTCGAAACTGGGTGTGTTCGTGAGGCAAGTTTTCAAGATGCCAGTGAGTCTGATATTGTGATAATTACGGCTGGAGTTGCTCAAAAAGAGGGTGAAACTAGGCTAATGCTTGTTGAAAAAAATAAATCGATTATGAAATCAATAATAAAACAAATTGGGACTTTCAAAAAATCTGCAATTTTAATAATTATTAGTAATCCCGTCGATGTTCTCACATATTATGCACAGAAATGGTCCAAACTTCCTCGTAGGCAGGTTTTTGGAACTGGAACGGCTCTTGAAACCTCTCGATTTAAAACGGAGCTTACAAAGTGTTTAAATGTGTATGCACAAAATGTTGATGGATATTATTTGGGTGAACATGGTGATAGTGGATTTGTGGCTTGGTCAACTGTTTCTGTTGGGGGAAGGGATATAAAAGATTTGAAAAATGATTTGTGTGATTTGAAAAAATTAAATTCTAGAGTGAGAAATAAAGTTTATGAAATTATTAAAGGAAAAGGTTCAACTTTTTATGGAATTTCGATGACTTGTTGCGATATTGTTGAGGCTGTTTTGTTTAATCAAAAGAAAATTCTTCCACTTTCTTGGAATTTAGATGAAAAGCTTGGACTAGGGGATTTGTGCTTGTCGATGCCTGTTGTTGTTGGAGAAGAAGGGATTATTCGAAGATGGCCAATAAAGCTTAATGCGTCTGAGCAAAAAGCTTTGAAAAAATCTGCAGAAACGATAAAGAAGTATTTGTAGAGGGGGGGTATATTTCGATTGAAAACAATATTTTTATAAATTTTTGTCACCTGATTTTTCTTTTAATAAATTGATAATATTTGATTTCCATTTTGATTCAAAAACGGTTTTTCTTTCAATAGAAATACGATTTATGAACTCTATTTTTTTATTTTTAAATGTTCTAATATGATTTAACAAATAGATTAAAACCTCAAAATCGCTTTTTCTTTCGTGTTTTTCGAGCTTGATCATTCGTTTTATAGTTCTTTTTGAAAGGCGAAAATAGGAAAGTGCTTTTGGTGGATTTAATAAAAAAATATGGTCGGATTTTTGAATTATTTTTTCAAGCCATGAATCTAAATACATACCTTCAATAATCCATTTATTATTTGAGAGAATTTCTTCGATCACTTGCTCTCGTTTTTCTACTAATGCGTCTGTTCCTTTTTCAAATTCAAAAAACAATTCGTCAAGTTCAAAATGCTTAACTGAAAGCATTTTTGAAAGTCTTGTTGCTAGTGTTGTTTTGCCACTTCCCGGTGGGCCAAATATGAATATTTTCATTTAGAAAAACCTTATTTATAGCCAAATATAGCTTTTATATTTAGAAAGGCAATATTAAATTGCATGAAGAATTTGGACTTAAATAAAAATGCTCAAATATTTCTTAAATATTTATTTCTTAAGTCAGTGTAAAATTGTTTTTTACGAAGAACGAATGAACTACTACTGCGGTAAATTGTCTGTACTAAGTGCAAGAAATCCATCCTTGTTTTCGAAAAAACTGCACTAAAAAAACTTAAAGAATAAATGCTTCGCTTACGCTTTGCATCAGTGGTCGGGGAGCAGGGACTCGAACCCTGGACCTCATGGTCCCAAACCATGCACTCTAGCCAACTGAGCTACACCCCGAGAAATAATTGTTTTACTTCAGAAGTTTTATATCAATAATAAAAAAAAGTAAAGATTAGTTTTTTTGCGGATTTTGGAATGTTTATCAAATATGATATTATTTTTTCGTAATAAATAAAAATGGAAAGACTTTTTAGCCAAAGCATTGGAATACCTGTGATTGCCGATGATTTAAAAGCTCCTGTTGGATTTGTTAAAGATTTTATAATAAATACGGAAAATGGTAAGATAATGGCTTTTATAATAAACAAAAAACAAAACCTAGTTGTTTCTGAGCAAGATATTTCTGGTTTTGAATTTTTTCCAAGAATAAAAACTGTAGATGCAATGATTGAGGGAAAAGAGATTGTGCGAGTTTATGATGTTCAAAAAAAGGGTCTTTTTATTGTAAAAAATCGGGTTTTTACAGAAAATGGAAAATATTTGGGTATTTGTGAGGACTTTTCTTATGATGACAATTCTTTTCAATTAAAAAAATTGTTTGTTTCTAGAAGATTTTTGCATTTTTTCAAGTTGGATGAAAGAATTATTGCAATTGAAGAAATTGTGGTTGTAAAAAGAAATAAAATCGTTGTAAAAGATGATCTGTTAGCTGAAAAACAACGATCTATGGCAACTGCAAACTGATATTTGTTCTCCAAAAAAAAGGTTCGAGGATCCCATCGGGGACTCGAACCTCCAAATTTAAACTAATTTTTTTAACTTGTGCTTAAGCTGTGAAAGCTCCTAGTACAAAATTTACTAAAGCAAATGAAAGTAGGATAATAATCAAACCAATAGCTGCATTTTTGATAATTCCTTTTGCTTTTGTGGTATTTTCATCATTACCTCCAGCAGTTACATAAAGAATACCTGCATAGATGATGAAAACTACAGTTAGAAGTCCTAGAAACCCTAAGAAGTAATTTAGAACTGTTCTAATTAGTGTTCTTAAATCTCCTTCTGTACCGATTAGGTTGTCTTCAGGTGAAAGAAGGGCTGCCGAAGCAATTGGCATATTAGAGAATAAGACCAAAGCTCCGACCATCAATGCCGAGACGATTAGAGTTTGTTTTGCTAGTTTCATAGTCAAATTAGTTATATTTTTATTTTTGTTTTTTGACTTCATATTATTGTAGCACAAAATTAGAGATTTATGCAATACAGAAGTTGGGTTTAGAACTTAATATAATATTTATCCTCTTATTTTTTATTTTTTTACTTAGCTTGCAAGGTGATTTTTTTAATCAAAGAGAAAGAATTTTTAATCTTTTCAGTTGATTCCATTAATAAGCACATCTCTGGACTTACACAATCTTTAGCATGATAAAATCCAAAAATAAGTCCGTTTTTCTCTCCGAGAAATTCTGGAGTAAGTCCATCTTCAGCGAGAAGTGCATTCCATTGAGCTTTTGTATATACGACAATTTGAATCATATTTTCTTGTTCTTCAAAACCAAATCCATATGCATAATAATCACTGATATTTGTATCGCCTAGGTATTCTTGTCTTTCTGAAATCATGTTTTCCCAAGAGATTGGAAACTTTAATGTGAAATTTTTTTCTGGATCTGTGTAGGTAAAAATTATGCCTTTTGGGGAAATGTCTTCGGTATATGGAACGAAATTATTGTCGTTAATGGCTTTTGTCCTATAGATAAGTTGTGCCATAAGCCCTCTACTAATTGGTAAATCTGCCTGTATCAACATAGCTTCTCCATGTATATTAAAAGATTTATCTAAACAAAAGTAAATAAATGACCAATCTTCATCTGTAATTCTTTTGCATCCAGTTAAAGCCCCTGCGCCTTCTATTGCAGAACCGCAAGAATAAAAGACATCAACTTTGGAACAACCTTCTCCTGCAAGAAATCCTATATTATCTCCAAAAAAGGCTTCCTGAACTATTTTCATAGCTTCTGCAAGAGTAATATTATTTGCTGGCCTGAATGTGCCGTCACCATAACCTTGCACAACCCCATCAGCATAGGCTTGCATAACATATTTATAATACCATTCGTTAGCTGGAACATCTTTAAAAGGATTTTTTGTAGGGAAAGATGCTGAATCGATTAAAAATGTTGTTTCGTAAAGCATTTTTAGAAACTCTGCTCTATTGATATTTTTGTAAACACCGAATGTGCCGTCTGCATAGCCTTGAACCACTCCCTGATCCTTAAGCCAGTTGATGTAAGTGGAAAATTCCGTGCTTTCATTTACATCAGAAAAATATGCGAATGTGCTTGGAAAACTGATTGCAAGCATTACAATCAGTATCAATACTTTTTTCATATTTATAGGTTATAAAATTGTTTGAATTATAACCGAATTTTAAATACTGAAAAAGTAAAAAAACTCTTTTTTCTCTTTAAATAGGTGTTTTATCTTCCGAATTTATTGAGTAAGTCCGAAACACTTGCTTTTGTTGTTTTATCTAATGCTTTAGCTCTTTTGCAAAGTCCAAAACCGTTTTCAATTGAAGGGCTTGGTATACCTGATGACACCCCTGCAACTCCTTCCCATTCTTTTTCAATTTTTTCTTCAATTTCGAGTATTTTTTCTTTTTGTGCCTCTGTTAGTCCTTCTTCTGGCAAATGAACTACTTCAAAAACATGTTCTGATGCACTACTTGTTTTTGACCATTTCAAAACGATTTCTCCCGGAAGTATTTGTTCCCAAATCATTATGCCTTCACCATATCTTGCATATCTTTTTGAATATGGGTCCAAAGTGCCGTCGTTTTCTCGAAGTGATCCATCTTTTGTAATTACCCAACCTTCACCTCGATTTGTTCTTCCACTTCTTCTACGCCAAATTTGAATATCTTTTGGTAAATTTAATTTTTCTGCTTCTAATTTTTCTTCTAAGTATTTTAATTTTAATTGTTTTCCGATGTCTTCTCTGATTTTTTCAAGTTTTCTCTCTTCTAAAAATGTCACAAAATTAATCAGTCCATCATCGCTTAGGGGAAAAGTCTTAGAAGAATAAGAACTGGAAGGTGTAGAAAGAATGACCTCTTTATTGATACTCATTTCAAAACCAAGTTCCGTCACTTTTTCTTCGTATTTGGCAAATTTTGGTGCAAAAATTGCTTTTAGACTTTCTGTTCGCATTTTTTCTTTGAATTCGTTTTCTAATATTGTTGTAAGATCTTCAATATTTTTAACATTTTCTTCAGAATATAGCCTAATTTGTGATGAAATAATGAAATAACAATCTTGAAGTTCTATTATTGGTGCTTCTATTCTTTTTCTTCGTTCGTTCACGTTTTCTAATCTTTCACCAAGTCCAGATTCTTTTAATTTTTTACTTTCGGCTTCTTTCATTGCTTTTACTTCAGCATCTCGTTTATTTTTCTGATCTCTTAGTTTTGCTCTTTCTACATCTTGTCTTCTCATTTCAGCCTCTTTTTTGGCTTTTTGTTCTGCTGTTTGCTCTTTTTTTTCTGAACTGTCGATAAAATATGCTGATCTACAATGATAAGAACTTGCTTTTCCTATTGCTGATTTTAAAGCAGAAGCTAATTTCGGATCGAAGACTGTATCCCATTCCCCGTTTGAAAAAACATTTTCTTCTTGAACTTCAGCTTTAGCTTCCCAATTATGGCCATCAATATCTTTGACGCTTGTATTTAAAATTTTTAGAATTGATGCGTATGAAACCTCTCCTCGACTAAGATCAACATTTACAATATAAAACCCTTCATGAACAGTAATTAAAGCGTGTTCTGCACAGGATAAACTTCCGCTTTTTCGAACATAAACTGGTCGTCTTGCTTCACCGTTTCTTCCAGTAATTATTTGAGAAGATCCTCCACTAGTCCTTCCTCCGCCTTTTTCCCACATAGCCGGAATTCCTCGTTTTGTTGTTGTTATATTGATTGAATATCGTTTTTTGGGAGCTTCATCAAGGATAGAAAGGCTCGATTTTTTTGTTTCTGCCGGTATTTTTTCTACAGATCTGGGATCTTGAGAGGATTTATATTCTTGGGCTGGCTTTGGTGTTGGATTTTCATTTATTAGATCTGGGGTTTCTGTCGTAAGGGCTGGATTTAATGTTTCGAATATTTCAGTTGGTGTTTTTGGTGTTGTCATTTTTATGAGTTAAAATTTTTTGATTTACAAGTACGGCTAAATGTTTTAAAAAAAGCAAGTTTAAAATGGGTTTGTGTTGCTTGTATTTTATAAATACTCGCAATAAATGCTTAATATAGGCATTATTTCAAGTGCTATTATTTCTGAATTTCTGACAAACAAGATAGTTTGCAAATGGGGTTTTTAACATATTTTGAAAAAATATGTTATACTTAAATAAATAATAAAAAAAATATGGCAAAGTTTTTTGCTCCAAACGAGGGGCCAGTGGATAGAGTTATTCGTGCTGTTTTGGGTGTTTCGCTTGGTGTTTTGGCTTATTTTATGATCGGTTGGCTACAAATTGTTTTGGGCGTAATGGCTGTTGTTCTTGTTTTTACTGCGATTACTGGATTTTGTGGGCTTTACACTCTTCTTGGTATAAATACTTGTCCACTTCCAAAAAAGAAGTAAGGGGAGAGATTATGAATTGTGAAAAAGCTTAATGATTCGCGGAGAGTAGGATTTATTGCGGGGAAACTTATTGATTTTATGGGGAGGGGTTTTAAGTGTTTGTTTAGAGGAAAATCAATGATTTTTTGGGGGAGTTTTTGGCTTATGCAAAAAAAACGTTTTTTGAAAAATTAAGGACTCTTCGATAATCAAAAGATTTTTAATAATTTATTATCTGAACTTCTTCAATAAGGTCGATATCGAATTTTTCCTTGATTGTTTCTTTAATATGAGAAATTAATTCTCGCATTTCTTTGGAGCTGGCTTTGCCCTTATTGATGAGGAAATTTGCGTGTTTTTCTGAGACCATCGCATCGCCGATTTGAAAGCCTTTGAGGCCTGCTTGATCGATTAACATTCCTGCTGGTTTTTCGGTAGATGGATTTTTAAAAAAAGAACCTGCGGAAAAGCCGAATGGTTGCTTTTGGAGGCGGAAATTAATTGCTTCGTTGAGGTGTGATTTTTGTTCTTCTTTTGTCATTTTGAGAGGGGAGAGGGCGAAAGTTGCTGACAAAATTATTTTCATGGTTTGTTTAATTTTGCTGTGTCTATAGGCAAATTCGAAGTCTTCGTTTTTCCAAATTTCTATTTGCATTGTGTCTGGATCGAAAATTTCGGCTTCTTTTAAAATGTCTTTTGTTTCAAGGCCATGGCATCCTGCGTTTCCTCTAACTGCACCTCCAACTGTCCCCGGAAGGGATGCCCATTTTTCGAGGCCCTCGAGGCCATTTTCAACGCTGAAATTTACGAGTTTTGAAACGAGTGTGCCGGACTCTGATTTTAGCTCTGTGCCGTTTATTTCCATTTCTTGATTATCCATTTTTATTAAAAGGCCTTCAAAATCATCATCTGGAAGCAAAATATTCGAGCCTCCGGAGAGAATAAAATATTTTAAATTGTGTTCTTTTGCGAATGAAAGAAGGTCTGGAAGGATTTTTGTGTCGGTGAGTGGATAGAAAAATTTTGCATTTCCACCGATTCGAAATGTCGTGTAGCGGGCTAGTGATTCGTTTATTTTGCCTTCGGGGAAACGGTCTAAGAATAATTTTGAGAGGTCTTGCATGGTTTGCTGATTAAAGTGAAGCTTGGTAGGAGGATAGCAGAGATTTTTGGGTTTTTGAATGGGAAGTGGTCGGTTGTGGTGAATATTAAAAATACGTGTGTTTGGATTTATTGCACAATGTTGAAATGGCACCCTTAAAATTTTGTTTGTGATAAGTCCTTTTTTGTTTTATCTAATAAAGCGTATTTGAAGATTTAGCTTTATGAATTGTTCTTCATTGTCCTCATAAAGATACCCAAATCCATGGCGTTTGGTACTGGGAGTTTCGAGTTTCGTGTTCTCAAAAAGGTATTCTTGAAATTCATCACTATTATATAAATGATAACAAACTAACTCACCATCTTCCTTTACAATGATATATCCTCCATGGGCCTTATTAAAGCCATCCCATTTCTTAACTGGTGTCATCCCAAGAGCTATGGAGGCCAAAAAATGCTTAATTTTATATAAATAATCGTCCTTAGAAAAATTAAATTTTGATTCCAATATCTTTTCGTTTTCTAGAGAATTAATTATTTCGAATAAAGAATTTCCTTTTCCTTCATAAAAAGTCCTTATTGCTTCTGCAATCATTTGAGGAAATATCGTGTCTATCATTCTTAAATTTTTTTCGAAATTTGAATTCTCCATTTTAACATATTCAATCCGAGCACCAGTAGATTCAATAAATTTCAAACACTCCCTTAGCTTAGATCTTCCTTCTATTTTTTCGAGCTCATTGCTTTGAATTTTTTTACCAACAATCTTGAAAATAAAATTTGTAGCTTTGGAAGCATTGAGTAGTGTTGAAGGAGAACCCATCATAGACTTTATGCTAAAACCAAGATCGGGAGTTGTTGGTGAAATACGATCATAAATCATAAGAAATATGTCAGATTTTTTGAACTTCCTGCTTTAATATTTTTACAAAAAAGGTATTTCATGACTTCCTCCGCAAGAGGAATGCTAAAAGTGCTAGAAGTGGAATTTTTGATTTTTTCGAATATTTTTTGCAATTTACTTGAAATATAACTTCTTTCTAAAATAGCTATTTGTTTGGAATTTTGGTCAAATATTAATATTTGACCTGGGTTTTCTAGCAGATCATAGGTCAATTTTCCATTTCTTGCCTCTTCTCTAACAATTTTTAAGACATCAAAATATTTCTCTGGAATAGATTGGAGTTTTTTATCGGCTGCAAATAGCCTCCCTTCCGACAAAATCTTTAGGAATGCGTAAAACTCGCTCCACTCGCCCTTGTTTCCTGTTATCATGTGTTTTTAGTGAAAATATTATTTGTTGAGCCACTGCGTATATACTATTTACCGCAACTGAATTACCAAGCTGTTTCATTGCCTGTGTTTCAGAAACTGGAAAAATAAAGTCTTCAGGAAATCCCATCAACTTTTTACCTTCTTTGGGGCTAAGTTTTTTAACCTCTCCGTCAACTATATAGGAATCCCAATTTCTGCGATCGTTAATACCCGAGCTTCGGCCTCCGACCCTTAAAGTGTAACCTATTTTCTTTTCACATTTTCCGCCCCAAATATCCGACAAAGTTTTGGTTAAGGGAACGGGATTTGGAAATTCAAACTGTATGGTTTTATCCTTGAATCCGATCATAAATAATCTTGCTCTATGTTGGGGAAGATTAAAATCTGATGCTCGGATGATTTTGAAAAAAAAAGAATAACCCAATTCTTCTTCGATGGTTTGTTTGATGACTTCGAATGTTCTTCCATTATCATGTTTTAGTAAATGACTAACATTCTCTAAAAAAAATGCTCTTGGTTTCTTTTCTTTCAGTATTCTTACAATATCGTGAAATAAAGTGCCTCTTTGGTCTGCAAAGCCTTTTTTGAAGCCTGCATGACTAAAAGGTTGGCAAGGAAAACCACCAGTAAGAATATCAAAATTAGGCATCTTCTTTTCATCGACTTTTGTAATATCTCCAGCAAAATTTCCTTTTTTGAATAAAGATGGCGATATTTTTTTAAAATTTGCCTCATAAGTTTTTCTTGCATGACTATTCCATTCGCTTGCAAATACACATTTAGCCCCAGATTTATGAAAAGCAAGGTGAAAACCTCCTATTCCTGCGAACAAATCTATGAAAGTGTATTGCATGTTATTAATTCAATAATAAAATTACAGTTTATGTTTTGATTATACTCAATCATTTTTAATTTGAACATCCTATTGTTAACGAGAAATCTTTTTAATAATAATTGTTCGTACTACATTCGTAAGCCCGATGATTACGAAAAAGTTTAAGAGGGGTTTTCTTATGATGAAAAAAATTTGACAAAGATGGGAGTTTTAAATAATATTGGCGAGTAATTTTTCATCCAGCCACTTTAGCTCAGCTGGTAGAGCAACAGTTTTGTAAACTGTGGGTCGTCGGTTCAAATCCGACAAGTGGCTCCAGTGATCTGTAGCCCAAAAAATGGGGCATGCAATTTTTCATTATTTGGATTTTTCAACACGGCTTAATTAAAGTTTTCTAATTGATTTATGAATACGAATAGACAGGGGGTGCTTTGAGGTGCTATTATTTGTATAGTTTTAAATAAGTAATTATGAAGCAGAAAAATTTACCAGCTTTGCTAGAGAAAAAAACCCCAGAAATTTTAGCATTAAGTCCTGAAAAAATAATGAAAAGCTCTGTTGATCAACTTCAAAGTGAAGTTCGCATATCTGCAGGGAATGCAATTGTGTCTGCTAGAAAGACTGCAACAAGAAGGAATAATTCATACAATTTTTAGTTTTGTTATTGATTTATAAAGTAAATGGCTTTATAAATTTTAGGTTTTTTAATTTTTTAAAAATGTCGAAAAATAAATCCGATGAACTTGTTTTCTTTGAAGAAAGATTAGAAGGATCAACAGAAAAGGATTCTAAAGATCAAAATCCTTTGGAGGAAACAAATGTGGGCTCAAATGAATTTAATGAGGGCGGAGTTGATAAAGACAATAGTTCTGTTTCTGAAACTCTAAGCAGAATAAATTTACTAGCAATTAAGGCTATTATTGAGCCTAGTATTTCAGATATTGTTATGCGAAGGAAAGATCTTTTGCGTTTTTTAGAAACACCTGAAGGGCGAGATTATATTCAAGAAACTTTAGCTAAAGAAACTCATTCGATAATTGCGGATAGTTTACTTTTTTTGTTAAAATCTCTTGAAGAATGTGGTGTTGATAAAGAAATTCGAGAAGCAATTGTTATAGAAACTAAAAACTTAATGGTAAAAAATGTTGCACCTTCAGCAATATTAAACTTGCACTATAGTCTTAAAATTTTGGGACTTGAGAACAAAATTACAGAAATGCTGAAAAAAGAGGAAGAAATAAAAAAAATGTTTCGAGAATTATCAGAGAAACATGCAAGCCTTGAGCTTAGTTGTTATATTTCTGAGTACAAGCCTAATTTGCCATCTTATTTGTGTTTTAAAGAAGATTTGAAAGAAATATTTGATAAAATTGTTTTGGAGGATAAAGCCTATTCTTTTTTTCTTCTAAAATTACACGATCCCAATGAAAAATTTGGAAATCGTGGGCACATAAATGAATATTTCTTTTCAGAAAACCGAATAAAGGCTCTTGTGGAAGCACTTTGCGTCTTTCTAAGTAGGTCATTATATTTATCAAAAGATGAAAAGTTAGATTCTAAAGACACGACTTATGAAGAGGGAATGATTGCTTTTGATAATCAACCAATTGATATTGAAGATTTTGGAAGTGATGATGAGCTTGAATTTCTTGATTTGGACGAGGAAGACATTAGTCCTTTGGAAGAAGTTTCTTTGGAAAAAGCAGAAAAAACTGAAGAAGATTTTTCTATTGGAACCCTTTTTGATAAAGAAAATGCTTCCAATAATAGCGATACTGATAAAGAAAGTGTAGTTGAAGAAGGGGGGAGGGAAAATGACTTTATGAAACTCTTGTCTGTTTATAAACAAGGCATTTTAGACAACGATTACTTAAAGGCTTTCTCTGGAGAATTTCATGCCCCAGCTGATGAAATAATAAATATTGGAATGCTTGAAACAATGAGAAAAAATGCTGTTAAATTGCTTCAAGAAATTCGAAAACTTGGAAAAATAAAGGTGTATCGAGTTAATCTTAAATATTTAATATTTTATACAGAAGAGCCTTTAGATGAAATCATTAAAAAAATTGATGGATTGTTTGAGCTTTTTGGTAGTACTAACGCAGGAATTGATTGTTCTTTAGCTATGAGTTTTATTGATAAAAAAATGTTTGCTGATATTTGTATAAAAAATAATATGAGGTCTGACACGATGGAGAATCAACAACAACTGGTTTATGACAATTTAATGGATCAACTTAAGCTGGGAATTTCTTCTCTTGAAGATGCGATGACTGTTTTTAGAAACAGGTATATTTATGACTCAAAAAATAGAGAATTTGAAAGAAAAAGATTAAAAGGGAGTAAAAAGAAAGCTTTAGAGAAGCCCATTAAAACATTTGTAAACGGTGATAACGATGAGATTGCACTCGATTTAGCTTTAAAAATTGAAGCTCTACAATATGAAATTTCTGAAGTTGAAAATATGAAAGGTCCAATAACTGCTAGAACTGAGACTCCTGTTTTAAGAGATAGACCCAAGGTGGCGATAGGAAGATGTGTTTCTTTGGGGGAAGATCCATTTATTGAGTCTGCTCTTGAAAAAAACCTTTCTTCTGGACAAATAAGTGCTACAAACTCTTTTAGAACTCCTAAATATCTAGATTTTTCAAAAATAACTAGTAGTGCGGAAAGTCTTTCAAGGGATCAGTTTCTAAAAAAATCATAATTATTTATAGGGCTTTTTGTTTGCCTTTTTTAAATAATATTATAAAGTTCAGTGAGAAAATAATATAAGTTTGTATGAAAAAATACATTGTGTCGAAGGATTTGGAAGGTATGCCGATTGGGCATTTTATTGAAAAGGAATTTTCTAAGGGTTATTTAAAAAGTGTAATGAGGAAAAAGGCGGTACGAGTAAATGGAGTAAAAGTTTCATTGGACTATGTGCTTGAGGCGGGGGATGAAGTTGAATTTTTTCTTAAATTTGAACCTTTAAAACGAATTGAGATTGATGTTATTTTTGAGAATGATGACTTTTTTGTTATAAATAAGCCTTATGGTGTTGCTGTGCATGCCGGAGAGGGAGTTAAAGAGAAAGAGGCCCTTACAAGTGTTTTGGCTGAAAAATTTGGGAAATATTTTTTGGTGCATAGGCTTGATTTAAATACAAGTGGGGCTTTGATTGTTGCGAAAAATTTAGAGGCTTGTGAGCTTTTGAAAGAAATGTTTAAAAAAGGGCTTATTGTAAAAGAATATTTTGCATTAGTACTGGGAAGTCTTAGGAAAGGTGTAATTGATGAAAAACTTGAGGGGCGAAAAGGGCAAGAAGTTGAGGCTAAGACTTTTTATGATTTAGTAGCGGAATATCCGCTTGATGACTTGAGCTATTTGAATGTTAAGATTGAACATGGAAGGTTTCATCAAATTAGAAAACATTTTTCTATGATTAAACATGCAATTGCTGGTGATCAGAAATATGGAGAATTTAAGAAAAACAAGGAATTGGCGCGGAAATTTGGACTTAAGAGGCAGTTTTTACATGCAAGCAGAATTTCCTTTGACTGGAACGGTGAGGAGATATCGATAAAAGCTTATTTGCCCGCCGATCTTGAGAAGGTGATTAGTCAACTTAATAAAAATAAAAAACTTGCGAAAAACGAGGATTTTTTTGAATAGGCGTTGATTGTTTTTTCTTTAATTTCCGCGAATAAATATATTTATGATACAAAAAAAAAGACAGTCGTATTTGGACTGTCTTTTTTAGAGATTTTAAATTTTTCCGACTAAATCGATACCTGGGGTAAGAGTTTTTTCGCCTTTGTGCCAACTTGCTGGGCATGCTTCTCCTTTATTTTCTCTTACAAATCTTGAGGCTTCAATTTTTCGGATCAGTTCTGTTGCACTTCGGCCGATTGAATTATCGTGTACTTCGTAGGCTTTTAAAATTCCGTCTGGATCAATTATGAATGTTCCTCTTCTTGGAAGACCTTCTTCTGCTATGTAAACGCCGAAGGCTTTTGTTAGTTCTGCTGTTGGATCTGCGAGCATTGGAAACTGAATCTTTTTAATTGCAGGAGAATTATCGTGCCATGCTTTATGAACAAAGGCTGTGTCTGTACTAACGCTTAAAATCTCTGTTTCGAGTTCTTTAAATTTTTCGTAATGATCTGCGAGCTCACTTAATTCTGTTGGACAAACGAATGTAAAGTCTGCGGGATAGAAAAATAAAACAAGCCACTTACCTTTATAATCTGCAAGTCGAATTTTTTTAAAACTCTGATTGTGAAAGGCTTCGAGTGTAAAATCTGGTATAGCCTTGTTGATTTCGATTTCCATATAAGTACAAGTTATTGATAGTTTTTTTATTTTAACAGTTTTTTTTATTTATGTGACAAGAAATTGTTGACAAAGAAGGAGTCCTTGTTTTAGAAGGTTTTAAAGTTTCGTTTTAAGAATCTGCATTTCGTAGATTTCTTAGAATGACAAAAAGGAGGAGAAGATGGCTAGAAATCAACTTTTTATTTCTGGGGAAAACTTGCTGGGGCTCATTAAAAATGACAAAATGATGACTTATTGGGAAAGTCCCGATTTGTCAGAAATTGTTAGCTCTAAGGCAAAAGTGGTTTGCCTTAGCAAAGAAGAACAGGATAAGGCAGAAAAAAAGGGGGTAGTCTTTTTCACTCGAAAAGACTTAGCCCTACTCACAAGAAATAGAAGCATAAGAGATTTAACTCTTGAGCTGATTGGAGAGTGTTGTATCGAAGGAGTATTAAATTTAAGAGAGGAACCCCTAATGGAATTTATGGGAGTAGCTCTTGAAGAGAAACCTCCATCGCCTCTGAGCAATATTGCTCCACTGATGAATAAAATGATAGATTGGAGCAAAATTGATCCTCCTTCAGGCTTCTAAAGGGTCTGAAAAGAATGTGGCACTGAGGGACATTTTGAAATAATAAATGTCCTTTTTTCTTATTTGATTTTAATTAAATTATTTGAGAATATTCTGTTGTAATAATCAAAAATGTCTAAAAAAACAAAATTTAAACTTTTTTACGCAGTTTTTTCCATTATTTTGATTTTAATTTTCATGTCTTCTTATGTTTTTTTCTATTCAGTTCAAGAAAAAAACAAAGACTTACTTTTACAAACAATACTAAGAACTTGGCATATACAAAACAGCTTGAAAGAATTTCTTGTAGAAGACAATTTTGCATTTGAGTTAAGTCAGTCTGCAAACAAAGAGTCTTTAGATATTCGAATTAAAGAAGTTCAAAGAAAAAATTTTGAAATTGCAAAACACCTAATAAAAGAGCTTGAAATTTTAAGAAAAAATTGTGAAGAAATAAATATTTGTAGATATAGTGATTATGGACTTCTTTCAATAAACAATCTTGAAGGTTTTGCTGATGCTATTAGAAACAATGACTTTGAAATGGCGAGATACTATAATCAAAATTCGAAGGACTTTTTGACTCTTTTTAAGTTTGATATCTTAAACTATAAAGGAAGCCTTAGCAACATTGATCTTTCAAGAGTTGTGGCGCTTGGAAATCATGATTTTATACTGCTAGAAAAAGAAATTGCAAAACAAAAAAACTGTAAAGATACTAACGAAATATTCTTCGAAGATCCTTTGTTTCAAAGAATTTGTAAAAACCTCCCTAATCTTTCAAATATTACTGAAAAAACTTGCTCCACAGAAAAACTTTTGGGGCAGGAAAGTGATTGCCCTCGTTCAAAAGCATATCCTAAACAATTAAATTTATGAAAAAAATAATTGCTATTATTGCGATTTTCGTTTTAAACATTGGTCTTGTGTCGTTTGGATCTATAAAATTCAAAGAAAGTATTTCAAGCACTGTGATGGTTCGAAGTTTTGACGATCAAGGGAATGAAATTTTTGGAACTGGTTTTTTTATGAGTGTAGACTCGTATATTCTTACTGTTTCTCATATTATCTTTGACGAAAAAAATCAAAAACCTTTTCCAAATATACAAATTTGCACAATTGAAAACGAATACTCAAAACCATTTTGCAAATATTCTGCAAAAGTAATTGCGTATGATACAGATTATGACTTAGCGATTATTGTTCCTGAATATTATTTGAATAATGATAAAACAATTGGCGACAGAAAAGTTAACATAAACTCACTTAATCACAGTTTCATAGATATGGCTGATGAACTACCTCGAATGGGTGAAAAAATTTCTATTTTGGGATTTCCAAATGCAAGCCAGCTAACCAGCATTACGTTAACGGAAGGTATTGTAAGTGGCTTTGCAATTGACAACGAAGGATATGTAAACGAAATAGCAACTGATGCAACAATCAATCCGGGAAATTCAGGAGGGCCTGTATTAAATGCTGTTGAAAAAGCAATTGGTATTGTTGTGGCGATTTCAACTGATGGAATTGGTGGTAATTATGGATACATAATTTCAAATGATTTGATTAAAGCTTGGTTTATGGAGCTTTCGTATCAAGATATACTAAATCCGGACTTTGTTTATGAAATTTTTTATAACGATAGCTTAAATGATCTTTATGATGATTTTCTTTTACTAGAAGGTGAAAAAGTTTTTACGGATGTTGATTTTTCACATAAATATGCGTTTGCTATTAAATTTTTGAAAAATTACCAAATATTGAATGGTTATAGCGATGGGAGTTTTCGTCCTGAGAACGAAATAAATAGAGCGGAACTACTAAAAGTATTGGTTATGGGGGCTGGACATTCGCCATCTAACGCATATAAAAATTGTTTTCCTGATGTAAAAGAGGATTGGTATGCCCCATATGTGTGTTTTGCGAAATTAAATAATTGGGTTGAAGGGTATCAAGATGGAAATTTTAGGCCAGAAAAGCCTGTTTCTAAAGCAGAAGCGGTAAAAATGATATTAACTGTTTTTGAAATTAACTTTATCAAAGATGCGTATGAATATTTTAGAGATGTAAAGCCAGATAGTTGGTTTTTTGACTATATAACTACTGCTTATATTTTGGAAATAATAGACGATGTTGATTTGTTTTTCTTGCCAAATTCAAATATTTTAAGAGGACAAGCAAGTGAATATATTTTTAGGTCTTTTGCTTTATAGAATTAGTTTTTTCTAAAAATAGCTTGCGATTAAAATAAATATGATTATAATTTTTTTTGAATTTTGTAAATTTAAAACTGGGTAGGTACCAAAGCGGTCAAATGGAACAGACTGTAAATCTGTCGGCTCACGCCTTCGCTGGTTCGAATCCAGCCCTGCCCACCAATAAAAAATCTTACAGGAAAGTTTTTTGTTTTTTTCCTGTAAAATGATTGATTTTCCTGATTTTTTTTCATGCAAAGAATAAATTCTGTTTTTTTTGACAAGAAATTCGGAATGGGGCAAACTGTTAGTGGTCATTATGTTGATGACCGAACAGATCGTTGACAAAAAAAGGAACTTGAGCATGAAAGAGTTAAAGTCAATAAACTATTGGATAAAACAGACAGAAGACAAATTCCCACACAGTGCCCAAGCTGTTTTGTTACTTGAGAATTCTACTGATAAAAAAATAGATACATCTACTGGATGTGGACAGGGTTCTTGCAACTGTGGTGGAGGTTGTAACGGAGAATGTGGCTCTTGTAGTTAAAAATCAGTAGGGGGGAATAAAAGATTGGTTCTTTGATTTCCCCCTACTGCCCCAAACTTACAAAAAAAGGAAAAAAAATTATGAAACGTCACTTTGGGCTTCAATGGCACTTAAGCAATGAGTGTGATCAAAGGTGTAAGCACTGCTACATTTGGCAAAAGCATGAACTAGAAAACTTAAGAACTACCCCCTCAGTTAGTCAGTGTCGACGTATTGTGGATGACTTTTTATCCTTTTGTGAAGAAATGGATGTCCACCCATATTTTTCAATTACTGGAGGAGACCCTTTACTTTATGAACATTTTTGGGAACTAACAGAGATCCTGTTCAAAAAGAAAATAGCATTCACCATCCTTGGTAATCCCTATTGCCTAAATGAAAAAAATGCTCAAATGTTGAGTAAGCTTGGATGCAAGAGCTATCAAATGTCTATTGATGGGCTTGAAAAAACTCATGATTATTTGAGAAAAGATGGGTCTTTTAAGGCGACATTATCTGCACTGCCTATTTTGCATAAAAGTGGAATAAGAAGCATGATAATGTCTACTGTGTCTTTACTCAACTATACAGAAATCCCTTCTGTGGCTAGGCTTTGTGTTGATAATGAAGTGGGAAACTTTGCTTTTTCTCGTTATTGCCCTACTCATGGAGATACGGAGCACAACATGCCCCCACTACTTTATCGTGAATTTTTGGCTGAAATGTGGAAAGTTTATGAAGAGCTTGTGGAGGCAGGGACAAACTTTTCGCTTAAAGATCACCTGTGGATACCCTTTCTTTACGAAAAAGGACTGTATACACTTAGTGAAACAACCGATCTTATTCTTGATGGTTGCAACTGTGGAATCAAGCACATGACCTTGTTGCCGAATGGCACTGTCTATGCTTGTCGACGATTTGATAGCATTGTTGGAAAAATTGATCGGCAATCCTTTAAGGAGATTTTTTTCTCCAAGGACATGCGAAAATACAGAGAAATTTGGCGGTTGGCTGGCTGTAATAATTGTGAACTCCTTAACTACTGTCGGGGATGTCATGCAGTTTCAGCGGGCACTACTGGAAGCTTCTTTGACAAAGACCCTCAATGCTGGAGATGCTAAAAGCTGACAGTGCCAACTTTAAAAGTTGGCACTGTCTTTTTTGTTAAGTATTATTTAATATTTACTCATGAAATATGATGAAATTTATAAAAAAGATTTTGTTTGGGGGAAAGATGCAAATGTATATTTACAGAAAATCGCTCCTGATTTTTGTGTTGGCACTTGGTGTTTAGATATAGGATGCGGTCAAGGAAGGGACTCAATTTTTATGTTAAAAAATGGCTTTAATGTTGATGCTATTGATTGTTCAATTGAAGGTATAAGAAAATTAAAAACCTATGCAACGGAAACAAGACCTGAATCCTCTAAATCAAATTTTATTTGTGGTGATGTTGGGAATTTTATTATTAAAAAAAATAAATATAAGATTGTAAATATTATAAATGTTTTACATTTTTTGGATAAAAATTTGGCACTGGAACTAATAGATGATGTTAAAAAAAATATTCAAACTGGTGGCCATGTTTTGATTTCTAATTTCACAACTAAAGATCCTTCTTTCAAAAATTCTAAAAATAAATTGAAGTGTTTTTTTAAATTAAACGAATTAAAAAATTTATTTTGTGATTTTGAGCTTATTGAATATGAAGAAAAAATTGTAATGGACAAAGGTCATTTGGGAAAAGAACAAGCTCATCATCATGGAATTGTGTCTTTATTAGCGAAAAGACCAAGCTTTACGAATAATTAAAAATCTTTTCGTTTTGTTTGTTTTCAGCTTTTTATGTATAATTTTTGAGAATTTTTTAATATAAAAAAATGAAAACAAAATTTTT
>Ga0334884_1001867_pt1 | contig 29103 bp, 20 predicted proteins | sample GraSluR1_MG_7_FD_207215 | JGI IMG/M metagenome (GOLD analysis project Ga0334884, IMG submission 207215) | Sludge microbial communities from methane-producing bioreactor in Wageningen University, Netherlands - Granular Sludge_12_05 R1 | ecosystem: Engineered > Bioreactor > Anaerobic >...
ACGCGGCGCGCGACAAAGGCATCATGGTGTGCAATATCCCCGCGTACAGCAGCGAACGCGTGGCACACACAGCGATTCTGCTGATGCTGAGCCTGGCCAGCTCGTTGCAGAAGCAGATCCGGATGCTGGCGCAGGGCAACCACGACAATTTCCACAAGCACCTGATGGTCGATCATGTGGAAGTCAACGCAAAGACGCTCGGCGTGATCGGCTATGGGAACATCGCCCGGCAGATCATCAAGGTTGCGCAGGCCATGGACATGAAGATCCTCGTTGCTACCAGAACCGCACGGGACGATGTGGACGGAATCCACTTCACGACCAATGACGAGGTCTTCGAGAAGAGTGATTTCATCTCGCTCAACTGCCCGCTGAATGAGTCGACCAGGCACATGATCAACGGCGAGACACTGGCGATGATGAAGCCGAGCGCCTACCTGATCAACACGGCCCGGGGCGCGCTGATCGACGAGAAGGCCCTGATTCAGGCGCTGAACGACGGTGTTATCGCCGGCGCCGGTCTGGACGTGCAGGAGGTGGAGCCATTGGACGATGCGAGCCCGCTGTACACGATGGACAACGTCATCATCACGCCACACATGGGCTGGCGGGGCCTGGAGACGCGGCAGCGTCTGGTCTCCATGATCGGCGACAACATCCGCGCATTCGCTTCAGGGCGTCCGATCAACCGAGTGGACGAAGTCCGGGCCTAATCCCTGCGTGCGAACCACCGCCGAGCTGTCTACATCTCTGGGCACCGCTAAGGCATAGGGCTTCCTCGAACCCAACAACGTCGACGGAGTCGAGAACCTTTGCCGCGTGGGCTCGAACCCTGGACTGCAGGCTTGCCGCCACTTTCCTGTGTAGTTGACGAGACGTAGTAGCGAGCCATGCAACCGTTCAGGGCCGGGTGGCCTTGGGGAATCCGGTCCAGCGGAGTTCGGCGGGTAGGTGGCTCATGTCGTTGAACATAGTGATGCTGGGCAGGCCAGGACGGTATTCGATGAGGGTGAGCGCGGTGTTGGCGCTGTTGAGGCCGAGCCACCGTACCGGGGGTGCGTCGAGGGCGTCCCGGACGAGCCACGCGATCGGGTAAGAGTGGGTGATGAGCACTTCGTGGACGTCGTCGCCGTGCTCAGGCGGCCTGGCGAACCGGGCGGTCAGACTGTGCGCGATCTGGTTGCCCGCGGCGGCCTCTGCGGGGTCGTAGCCGTCGAATAACGGCGCCCAATCGTGGGGTGTTTCCTCGGGCGTCGGCACATACGGCACATGGTCGATGAGCTCCGCGGCTTCAGCGACAGGCGTTCCTGGCCGCAGTTGCGCAGCCACCTCTTTTGCGGTGGCGGCGGCGCGGGGCAGCGGTGAGTGCCATACCGCGTCGATGGGAAGGTGCGCTAGCCGCTGGCCGAGAAGCCGTGCCTGCTCCCGGCCGGTGTCGGTGAACTCGCCGAATGCGTCGGCGTCGCCGTGTCGTGCAATGTAGAGATACCTTGTCGCCATGGTTTGCTGGAGGCCTCAAGCGCTTCGCGCCATCACCCCGTTTCCTTTCTGTCGAGTGCGTGGTCGGTGTCAGTCCTGCGCTGGGGTGACGGTTCCCTTGGTGCCATTGACGGTGATCCGGGCACCGTCGCGGATGCGGTCGGTGGCCTGCGGGACGCCGAGGACGGCGGGGATGCCATGCTCGCGGGCGACGATCGCCGCGTGCGAGAGCACCCCGCCTGTCTCGGTGACGACAGCGGCGGCGACGCGGAACAAGGGCGTCCAGGCCGGGTCGGTGTAGGGGCAGATCACGATGTCTCCGGGCTGGACGCGGGCGAAGTCAGAGGGGCTGTGCAGGACGCGGGCAACCCCGGTGGCGACGCCATGGGCTCCCGGCGACCCGACGAGCGACACGCCTTCCTTGGTGGGCGCTCGCGACGGTAGCGGAGGGAGGGAGGCGGTGATCGGTCGGGCTTGGAGAACCCACGCCTGTCCGCCCGCGATCGCCCATTCGATGTCCTGGGGTTGGCCGAGAAGGGCCGCGATCCGGCGACCGAGGTCCGCCAGAGTCGTGACGGACGCATCGTCCAGTGTCGAGAGCGTCTGCTGTCGCTCCGGCACGTCGTGGACGGTCATGCCGGTGCTGTCGTGGGTGCGATCGAGGCGCGTTGTCTTGTGTGCGATGGTGCGACGGATGCCTCCGTCCGGTGCGGCTTCGTAGGTGTCCGGGGTGACGGTCCCGCCGACGATGCTGACGCCCAGGCCCCACGACGCCTCGATCCGCGTGCTGTCGCCGGGCTGTGTCGGGGTGAACATCACACCCGACACGTCGGCATCGATGAGACGTTGGACGAGCACCGCCATGTCCGGCTCACCGCCTACGGCGCCGCCGTCCAGGTGATTTCGGTAGCCGGTGACGCGTGCCGAGGACGACGACGCCCAGCAGACCCGAACCGCCTCCGTGACCGCCTGTGTCCCGCGAACGGTCAGCACGCTCTCGTACTGACCGGCCGCGGACGCGCCGGGGGTGTCCTCATCCGCGGCCGATGAGCGCACGGCCACGGGCGGATCGCCGAGTTTCGCAAGGTGCCGGGCGAGCGCATCACGTAACGCATCGGACACCGAGAACCTGGGATCGCTCCGGGCGGCACGGTAGGCGGCGAAGGGCACGACGAAGCCGTCCGGCACCGGCAGGCCCGCCCCCAGCAGCACAGCCAGCGCCGCCGCCTTGCCACCGCAGGTGTCCGCTGTCGCATTCCGTAGTGTCATGACCATACCTTCACCCATCAACGTGATGTTGACAACATTATGTTGATTGTCGAGGATGGGTGCATGGAACGCAAGCGCGAGTTCGACCAGTCAGCCGAGACAGATCACGCCCAAGCGCGCCGCGAGCAGGAGGCGCGAGACCGGCTTCTCGCCCTCGGTGCTGATGGGCTGGCCGCCCGCCCGTGGCGGCCTGAACCGATCCCGCCCACGGCCGTCGAGTTGACGCAGTTCGCCCTGTGGCGCTCCGCGAACCTCGACCCCGACGACCTGCTCCACGCGCTCGCTCTCCTTCCGGCGGCGCGGGCCGAAGTCGAGGGCGTGGAGACCGGGTTGCTGTTCACGGCCAGAACCGCTGGGCTGACCTGGGCGCAGATCGCCGAGGCAATGGGCTTCCGCTCCCCCCAGGCGTGCCAGCAGCACTTCACCCGGCTCACCACCCGGCAGGGCGACCGAGCATGACCCGGCCCTCACCGCCGTCCTTGCTGGTTCTGCATGCGGTACGTCTGCTCGGCTTGGCCGACAGCGCCGCGATCGCCGAGCGCGCCAGGATCAACCACGACCGAACGGGCGAGATACTGCACGACGCCCAGCAGCGCGGTTGGGTGCAATACAACTCGTTCGCGGGCCTGGGAGGGTGGTCGCTCACCGAGGAAGGCAGAACCGAGAACGAGCGCCAGCTTGCCGACGAGCGCGCAAGCGCCGACCCCGACGACGTGATCGGGGCCGTCTACCGCGACTTCCTCCCGCTCAACGCGCGCCTCGTGCGCGCGTGCACCGACTGGCAGGTGAAACCTACCAGCGAAGACAGGCTCGCTCCCAACGACCACATCGACCCCGCCTGGGACGCCCGCATCCTCGATGAACTCGCCGCCCTCAACACGGCCCTAGTCCCGCTGATCGAACGCTTGGCCGGCGTGCTGGCGAGGTTCGCCGGGTCCGATACTCGCTTCGACGCAGCACTTCGCCGCGCGCAGGCCGGCCAGAACGAATGGGTCGACAGAACCAACATCGACTCCTGCCACCGCGTCTGGTTCCAACTCCACGAAGACCTCGTAGCCACCCTCGGTGTTGACCGCAGGACCGAGTACTGATTGGAGCAACTGGTGACCGGCCTGATGCCCGTCCTGCGGGACTGGGTCAGGACGCCAGCCGCCAGGCAGGGGCGACACCCTCCCCGATCATGTCGCGGGTCGAACATGGACCTGCATGGAGAGTTTGAGAACCCCTGTCCCACCCTTTGAAAACACTGTCTCTGCGCAGGCCACGGGGCTTTTACAAGCAGGACCGGCGTTCGTCCGGACCTACGGTGGTGGACTCCAGGGTCGGATGGTGCGGTCACTTGAGATGGCTCAGATTCCTCTTCGATCCGACGAGACCGACGAACTGATGGAGCAGCAGTACCGCTACGGCGCGACGCTCGTCGAGTTGGCAACCCTATTCGGAGTGGCCCGAGTGGGTCGTCATCGAGAACGTCTGCGGGCTGCTGTCCTCACCCGCAACGCGGCCACCATCAGAAGGAGACGACCATGACTGACGACGCGACCCCGGCGATACAACCCCCGACGGCGCAACCCTTCGCTGCCGGGAACCCGACCCGTGGCATCTGCGCGACAACGCAACTCGACCTATACAAGGCCGGCGCCGTTCTCGGCGATCTGGCCGACCTGCGGCTGGACGCGCTGGATCGGCCTACCGGCTTCCCTTGACGGCGCTCCTCACCAACGCTTACGCATCTTCCCCCTCGCCCGGCGTACTGTTCCGCCCCGCACTGGCGCCGGACTCGTCGCGCGGCGGGAAAACGTTCGACCAGCTGCAAGCGAGACGAGGGACAATCGCACTGTCTCACCAGATCATCGACTTCGCCCTCCGTGGACCGGCTGGCTCTCCGAACAGGAGAGCCGAGTCGGAGACCCTGTGATCCCTAATCGACGGGCTGTTCAGCGCTGGGGACGCTACGCCGAGGCCATCGCCCGCTGGGAACACATCACCGGACGCCCGGCGCCAGCGCCACTGCCCTCCTGAACGATGCCGACGGCCCCCGCCCAGCACCGGCGTTCGTGGAGTGGCTGATGGGCCTGCAGACTGGATGCGTCACCGATGCCAGCGAACTGACCCAGAACCAGCAGATCACTGCGCTCGGAAACGACGTGCAGCCTTTGCAGTCGGCTCTTGCTCTCACCGCATTGCTCGTTGCATAGATGGCCAGCAAGGACTGACCGAGCCGGGCTTACACGTCGAGCGGGAGATTGTCCCCTTCGTGTTCCGAGGAGCCCGACAGCTGACCACAGAAGCGCTTCGCTCGGGTGATGGCCACGTAGATGATGCAGTGCTCTTCTTCGAGCGCACGCAGCCCCGAAGCGAGCGCTGCGAGTTGGGCGCGGGAGAGCACAACTCCGACGCGTTCCCACTCCCGTCCCTTGGCTTGGAAGACCGTGAGGCCGGGAATCACCGTCTCCTGATTGAGCCTGGCCGCCAACCGGGAGAGCTGCAGCCGAACGGTGGCTTCGTTCTCATCGGAAAGTCGGCTTGGCTTGCGGACTCCCAGGCTCTTGACCGCCTCGCGCAGGTCTTCAAGGACTTCAGCCTCATCCTTGCCAGCAAGCAAACCCGCGACCAGCGGCGCGAATACATCATCCTGCTTCGCCTGGAAGTGCTCACGATCAAACCCGAGCTTTGTGATCGCTCCTTCACGACCATACGACGCCATGCCGAGACGGGCACGCGTGACAACGTCGAGGAGGAGGTTCATAGCCGCATCCGTTGCGTTGTTCACCGTTCGGAAGGCAAGCGGAAGAACGTTGTCGCCGACGGACCAGAGTTGGGTCCAGTTCCGGGCGAGCGCAACGTCAACCTCGCTGCTGGCGGTGCGCGGCAGTGCTGCACCAGCGCCGGCACGTAGGCTCGTCGCCAGCTGGGGCATCTGCTCGCCGAGGAACCTGAAGGACTCCGGTTGCTCGTATGCAACGAACTGATCGGAGGTGCCGTCCAGCAGTCTTTCCACGACTTCCGGTTTCGCACCTCGCCACTTGTAGAGCGCTTGCCAGGGATCGCCAATGAGAGTGACCGACAGTCCAGCCTCGGCAGCCAAGTAGGCAACGTAGAGGTCGAGGTCGTCCGCGTCGTACACCTCGTCGACGATCGCGGCGCGGTAGTTCGCGGACAGCCAGTCGGCGGCGACTTGCTGTAGCTCGTCGACCTGCATCGCCGCTCGGAGAATCCAGCGAACATCCTCATGGCTGACCGTGCCCGCGCGGAGCACCGCTCGATGGTCAGCGACGCCACCGATGCCCGCTTCTGGCTTCGCTACCTGGCGGCTCTCGGAGACGACGGCACGGTTGGCGTTGAGGGTCGCGAAGCGGACCCAACTCCCGACGGGCAGAGGTCGGAAGCCCTTGACACCGCGGTAGTCGTCGCGGACATCGAGGGTTGTAGCACCGTTCGGCCACGTGACCTCGCCCTCGTGGAGGAGATGGGTGAGGAGTTCGACGTGGAGGTGATCGAAGGTGATGACGCGATGCGCTGGCCTGATGCAGTTCGCGCCCCAGCGGACTTCGATACGGCGGCGCAGCTCGGCCGCCGCAGCCCTGTTGAAGGTCAGGCCGAGCACACCGCGAAGGTCTCCCGCTGGATATCGCTGGTAGCCGTATCGCTCCGCCGCGATCGTCGTCTTGCCGCTGCCGGGTGCCGAGATGACGTTGACGAGTCGGTCAGGCGCGGCCGCGGCAAGCACCTGGGCATTGGTTAGCTTGACCATCGATGGGCTCAGATGAGGTCGTCTACGGGAGTCGAGCCGGGCCCCGTGCCGTCGTAAAGCCAGGTGAACATCTCACTGATGTGGCTCGGCACGACGACTGTGTTCAGCTTCTGGTCGATCAGCAGGGCGAGCGCGAGCGCGAACTCGCCCTTGTGTCTCGGTTGTTTCGCAAAGAACTGGTCGACGATCTCGGCCGTTACGGAGTCTGGCTCATCGAGCTTGCACCTCGTGAAGGCGCTCTTGATGAGTTCCTCGTTTCCGTCGACGAGTGAGGGTTCCAGCGTCGGTCGAGACCAATAGAAGCGTGCCGACTCCTGGTCGAGCTTCGAGTGCCACGCCGGTGGTTGAGCTTCGGGCAGCGGTGTACCGCGCAGGTCCGTGTCGGCTACTGCGGCGACGCGGGTGACGAGTTCGTGGCCAGGTGTCGCGAGAAGGCGGATCGGCCATTGCCCCACTTTGTGGCCGACAGGAAGGATCGCGAGGGAGTCGATGAAGCCAATTCGTCGAGCGTCGCTACCTGCCCACGCCCGTCCGAGCAGTCGGAGGATGCTGGCCTCTGTGACGCCCTCGACGATGAGGACTCGGTCGGCAAACAATGCGGCTGACCGCGTTGCATCGAGGTGCAGTCGTGTCTGCTGGAACAGCTGGGTCTTGAGGTTCTCGCTCACCGGGAGGTCCGCGAGTCGACGTGAGAGCGTGCGGTTCTCGGCGTCCTTTCGCACGACGACAAGCTCCTCGGGATCGCAGGCGGCGGCGAGGTCCGCAGAGTGCGTCGTCACGATGACCTGGATGTCTGGGCGGTCTTCGACCAGGCTGCGCAGATAGCGGATGAGGCCGTACTGAAGTTGCGGGTGGAGGTGAGCTTCTGGCTCCTCGATCAAGACCGTTGCGTGGAAGAGCTCGGGGTAGAACGAGTCTGCATCGGCATCCGCGGCCTCTGCTGTCTGGGCGAGCCTCTCCCGCGCAGCCTCGGCGAGTTCATCGTCCCCTGCACCAGAGTCTGACCTTGCGCCCTCGTCTGTCTCTCCGCCGCCGCTCGGCGGATCATCAGGAAGTGGCGTGCTTCCCGCATCCGGGATGCCGGCGAGAGTGACGGCTATGTGAAGCAGGTTCACATAGCCCAGGCTCGACACCTGCAAGCGTCGGGCGGTCGCGCGGTCTGGAAGTAGCGCAACGAGCATCTCGAATACTCGGGCGAGGTAGGTGTCATCGACGGTCTGGGTTCCGACGAACGCATGATGTTCCTGGACTCCACCGCTGATGCTTCTGAGGTTCTCGGCGATGCGGTCTTCGACGTTCCCGACGAGTGGGTGGTTGGTGAGTGAACTGAGCATCCCTTCGGCTTGGGCTCGCAGGGATCGAAGACCGCCGGTCTCGGGGTGTCTACGTTCGTCGGCGCGGAGCAATTCGAGGAGGATACGGGCGTCGCGCCGTGAGAGATCGTCGACCGGATTCCGTAGCGCCGGCAGATGTACGAGCCGAATGCTGTCGTACTCGGCGGCCGACTCGACGGGCCGTCCTGCGCGAACCTGACCGAGCGAGCGTTCGAGCGGACGGCCCCATCGCGGTGCTGCGAGTCCCTGCCGTTTTCGATACTGACCAAGTGCGCCTTCACGAGACGCGTCGGCCTCGAACTCGTACTCGACGCGAACAGCCCGCGGAGTGGCGCCCAAAGCAGTCGCATCGATAGGTGCGAGCCGAGGGAAGCTGCGCGGATGAGCCAGCGCGATCGCCTCATTGATCGTCGTCTTCCCCGAGCCATTGGCTCCGAGGACCAGAGAGAAACGTCCGCTCAGCTCACAGACGATCGGTGCGTTCGCGGACGCACGGTATCCCTCGACTTCGATGCGTTTCAGATGCATGCGCTACCTTCCTCAGCTCTTCTCGAAGCCGGAGCTGGGGTCGAACTTGAGGACGCGTGCGTTCTCGCCGATCGTGCGGACCTCGGACTCGTCGAAGCCTTCGGGCTTGGTGGCCTGGATGTCGATGGTGATGTCGAGCCGGGCGCCCGCGCCGGCAAGGCGGTCGATCACTTCGCGGGTCACGTTGCCGATGTCGCGCGCGTAGCGGTCGGAGTCGATTTTCACCGATCCGAAGAACCTGGCGAGCACTGCCTTCAGCGCGGACTCGGCCTCTGACTGCTCGCCTCCCTCCACGGACGAACTGCCCGTCCACACGAAGTCAACCGGACCGACACTGGCCGAGTCGCTATCCGCCGTTGCAGCGCTTGCGGATGCTTCCCGTGCGGCCGCGATCCGGTCTGCATCGACCTGCTTCTGGGCGCGCTCGGTATCGATGAGCAGGGTGCTGTCGGTGACCTGAATCCGGGTGTTCGGGTTTGGCGCGACGAGGAGGCCGCGGTAGCGGCCAGTCTCGGCATCCTTGCCTGACGCGATGGCGAACCGCTCGTTGTCAACGAGCACAGCCGAGAGCGACTGTTCGATGGCGCCGTCGAGCACCTCGCGTCGGACGAGGCGAGGCAGATAGGTGTAGCGGGTGAAATAGCCCCACAATTCTCCAACGGTGATCTCGCCAGCGTCGCGCCAGAGAGCGCCGAGCTCGTGATGCAGCGTGGCCCCGAGGATCGGTGCGCCGAAGTCGGTGACGAGCTGATCCTCGCGCCCGAGTTTGGCGCTGACGCGCTCGGCCAGCGAGCGTCCGCCGGAATCGGGCACTCTGTCGGCGACCAGCTCGAACGGCTTGGTCGGGTCGAACTGCTCGGGGTAAACCGCCCAAACGAAGGTGTCGCGGATGCGGTCGGAGACGGTCTGATCGAGTCGGGACACCCAGTCGTCAGTCTGCTTGCGCTGTTGCGCCGACAGGTTGAGGCTGTCGCTAGTGGCCTGGACCCGCTTCCAGCCGAGGTAGCTGCGGGTTGCCGCTTCGAGGCTCTCCAACTCGCTCTTGTCGGCAAGCAGGAAGATCAGCGTGTTGCGGTGGATGCGCTGGCTGGCACCCTTGCTCTCGATCGCGTCGCGGATCCACGCATGTGCCGCCGAGTCGGCACCGTCCTGCTTGCGCCGGGCGTGCCGCGGGTGCGCGATCACTAGGCGCGTGTCTTCAAGATCGGGGATGTCGGCGGAGGACGACGGGGCGATGTGGACCCGGTCAAACACGCCACGGACGCGCTCCTCTCCTTGGAGGCGGCGGGTGATCTCGTTCCAGACCGTCTCGACATCCTCACGCAGCCGCTCGGCGTAGTCGTTCGCGGTCTTGGTGACCGAGGGCTGGGTGTCGAACCAGTAGTGACCCTGCTCCTCGTAGAAGTAGGTCGAGCGCTGCGCGAGCAGTTCGACGGCGCTGCCAAAGTTCCCGAGCGTGTCACCGGGAACTGCGGTGCCGAGCCAGAGATACTGCTTGTCGAGCCCTTTACGGGTGCTCTTGATCCTGGGCGCCGCGCCCATGAAGATCGTGCGCGCGATGCGCTGGGTGATGAACCGCTGGCCGAGATTCGGACGGTCCAAGTCGATCTGCTGCGCGGTCGATCCGGGGCCGTCGATGTCGGAGTCGATGATCGGCTTCCACTGATCTTCGAGGTACTGCGTCAGGTCCGTGTTCACGGTCGTCGCATCCAGCGGCACGTTGCCGGGCAGGATCAGCGGCGAAGCGTCGTTCGACGCCCACAGCTCGTGCACGATCGACGAGACGAGCTTCAGCACACCACGGGTGCGCTGGAACCGCTCCAGCGTCGACCAGTCCTCATACAAGCGATCCAGCAGTTCGGGGTGCAGAGGGTACGAGGCGCGGATGCGCTTCTCGTACTCGTCATTCGGCGAAGCTGCATCGCGAGGGAAAAGTGCGGTGTTGTTCCGGTACAGGTTGGTGAAGCTGCGCGCCACGGCCGAGATGGTCGTGAGTCCTTCGGCGTTCGGAGCCTGGAACAACCGTCGGCGGACGATCTCGAACGACTCGTCCTTGCTCGACGGCCGCCACTGGTCAGCGACACGGCGGATCACGTTCTGGAGTCGTTCGAGAGCGAGCTGGCCGTTCGCGCCACCAATCTCGATGTCGCTGCCGCGCCCTTCGGTGCCCGTGTCGGATGCCGGGATCGAGACCACGAGCATCACGCCAGGCACGGAGCGCACGATCTCGGTCAGGGACTGCGCGAAGGTGAACTGCGTCTCAAATGAGCCGGACGGGAGTTCCTTGTCCGTGACGAGCTGGCGCGCGTACGCCACCCACTCGTCGATCAGGATCAGCGATGGTGAGTAGCGCACGATCAGAGTGCGCAACGCTTCACCGGGGTTGGTGCCAGCGCGATCGTCCTCGGCGATCAGGTCGTAGGCTTCACGCCCGCCGAGCTGCCAGGCCAGTTCACCCCAGAGCGTGCGAACCTCGGTACCGTCGTCCTTGATGATCGGCGAGCCGGCCTTCAGGTAGGTGCCGACGAGCGCGACCCGTCGGACATCGAGCGCGCCGAGGTCGGGGTTGCCGTTCGCGGCGATGAGTTCCTGAAGCTCCTGCGGGAAGTCCTTGACCGGAGTGCCGCTGAACAGGTGGTACAGCGCCAGCATCGAGTGGGTCTTGCCGCCGCCGAAGTTGGTTTGAAGGTTCACCACTGGGCTGGCGCCTGCTTCGCCGTTCAGGCGGCGAAGTGCGCGCGACAGCAGGTCACGCAGCCCCTCGGTGAGATAGGTGCGAGTGAAGAACTCGACCGGATCGCCGTACTCCGGGCTCGTCGCCTGCCCGGTGTGCACCAGGTGCAGGTCGGCCGCGAACTCCGACGCGGTGAACGCGCCGCGCGCCACGTCATCGTGCGGCCGGATCACCTCACGCCACGGACGCAGCCCGGAGCCAGGTTCGAGTGACACCTTCGTGCGCTTGACCTGCTTGCGGGTCTGATCCTCGAACACCGTGCGCTGTAGATCGACGCGCAGCTTCCGTACGTCCTCTGCAGAATCGACCGCACCGACCGCGTGCAGCAGACGCTCAATCGTGTCGAGCGCACGCGATGCGTCATCGGAGCTGAAGGGCTCGTTGTGCGCCCACAGGTTCCGGGTCTCGCGCAGCTCGGATGCGAAGCCTTGCTGGGCGCGGGAGAGCACGTCCTTGAAGTGATATCCCTGCTCGGTGATCGCGCGGAGCTGCACCTGAACATCGTGCTTGGTCAGCGTGCGCAGCGGCCCGCCCCGGCGCTGGGCGTCCTCCTTTGCCCACGCGGCCGGCCAGTCAGCGGTCTTGTAGGCCTGCGTCATGACCTCATCGACCTCGTCCAGGAGCCCCTCGGAGAGCAGGTCGAACGCCTTGCCCACTCGATCTCGGTTGTTCATCGCCATCGTTGTCTCCTAGAAACCACTACTTACTGCCGACGAGGCTGCATCCAGCGCCAGCCAATCCCTACTCATCAATGTCTTCTTCCGCCGCTGCGGTGAGCTGCCTCCGCGCGATCCGCTCCTGTGCCTCCCGGTAGACCGCCTGGATACGGGCTTGGAGCTCCGCCTTCGGCGGGAGCGTCGTCCAATACTCCGCGACGACGATCCCGTCCTTGTGCAGTTCGAGCAGCTCGATCTGGTCACGGCTCGCCTCGGTACACAGGATGAGGCCGATGGGCGGATTCTCGTCTGCCTGGCGTTCGTGCCGGTCCAGCCACTTCAGATAGAAGTTCATCTGCCCCTGGTAGCTCGGCTTGAACTTGCCGACCTTCAACTCCACCGCGATCAGCCGACGCAGGGGACGGGAGTAGAACAACAGGTCGAGGTAGTAGTCGTCTCCGTCGAAGGTCATACGCTTCTGGCGTTCGACGAACGCCCACCCGCGACCGACCTCCAACAGGAACGCCTCCATGTCGTGGCGCAGAGCCGCTTCGAGGTCGCGCTCCAAGAAGGTGTCGGCCAGCCCGAGCATGTCCAGCAGCACCGGGTCGCGGAAGGCATCCAGCGGGACTGCCGATCCCTTGGGAATCTGGGAGTCCGCGATCTCACGGCGCTCGAACGCCTTGCGGGAGATGGCGTGGCGCAGGTCACGGACGCTGAGGTGACGGTCGATGATCTCCTTCACGTAGAAGGCTCGTGCGTCGTCGGTTGCGAGCGGAAGCAGCTCGCGGAAGTGGGTCCAACTCACTTGTTGCGCCAGTGACGCAACAAGTTCGGTCTCGGTGAACTGCTGGGAGAACCGCACCATCCGATACAGGTTCGTCCGGTCGTAGCCTCGCCCGTACCGTGACGTCAGTTGTTGCGCCAGCGACGCAACAAGTTCCTGGTCGTGTCCGGCGCGTCCTTCGCGCAGCACGGCCACGTCGATCAAGCGACCGATGTACCAGTTCCGCAGCGTCAAGGTCGCGTTCACCTGCGCCGCCGCGAACGCCTGCGCCTGGTCGATCAGAGCCGACACCTGCTCTACGAGTTCGCCGCCCTCGGCGCTGACCGACTCCGCGAAAGCACGGAACGGAGTCAGGTCAGCGCCAGAGCGACGCGCCGCTGCGTCACCGCTCTGGGCTCGATCTCGACCGCCAGACATGACCTAATCCTCCTCCTCGAAGTCGAACTCCTGCTGGAACGAGCGTGGCGTCGAGGCGTACTTGCGTGCTTGCTCGTTCACGTCACCCCAGGCGCTCACCAGACCGTTGAACAGGATCGCGTCCTTCGTGTCCTTCTTCTTCTCGGCCTCATGGAACAGCAGGAAGCCCAGCTCCTTCACCGCATCCAGGTTCACGCGTGTCTGTACCGACGGCAGCAACTCGGCCACCTTGTCGGCACCAGCCTTGGCCATTACCGCAGCAAGACGAACCGTTGCCTCCCAGACGCTCACACGCTCGTCCGCTGACGCGTCCCAATCTCCATCAAGCTGTCCGGGTGCCAGAAGGCGCGCCTTGCCGCCCTTCGCTTCGAAGATGCCGCCACGCTCCAGAGCGCCAATCGAGGTGTCGGACGAACGCGCCAGCTGATCCGCGATACCAGAGTTCTCCTGTGCCCAGCCGTACTGCCGGTACCACTTCACCGCGAACCGGGTGTCCGGATCGAAATCAGACTCTTGCTCCCCAAGAACCTCATCCAAGGTTGAGTTGATCACGAGTAGAGCGTCCTTGACGCTCATGTCTGACCCATCTGCCTCGCGAACGCGGGAGTAACGCGAGAACACAGAGATGCCTGGGCCAATCGCCGCCTGGGCCAGGTCAACCGGCGCGATCGTTCCCTGCATCAGCGTTCGAAGGGCCGCCGGCAGCTCCCGTTTCAGCGTTGCAACAAGTGCGCGGCGGGTGATCGCTTGGCCGTCGACAGGGCGTGGTCTGCAGGCAAGCACAATCGAGGATGCAAGCGCGTTCGATTCTAGGTTGCGAGGTCTGCGCGATGACTCCGTGCGCATTGGCCAGGTGGCAGTGATCTCCCAACCAGCACCAATCAGGCCGCTTAGCAGGGTATGCCACCCTGTCGAAGCAGTCCCATCCGCGCTCGAGTCCTGCTGCTTGTATGCGTAGTAGACCGTTAGCGGAACATTGGGCGACGCCGTTTGGCGCATTCGCTCGAAGACTCGATTGAAACCCTCCACGAAGAACCGTTCGGCACCCGCCTTCCCATCTTGACGGTATCGATTTGCCACGAGCTCCGCTTGTTTCGGTGTCAACACGGTGCCGAACGGTCCAGTTAGCACTCCTGAGAGCATCTTCCTGAGCCACACGTAGTAGAAGTCTGAGAGGTCGGCATAGCCGATCATGTCGTAGTACGGCGGATCGGTAGAGACGACCATTGACTCATATGAGCGGTCAACCGCATCCGCTTGCCTTACCTCGGCGCCCCGAGGCAGTGCGGGCACCCGATCAAGCACTTTCGCAATCCACTCCACCTGGCCCAAGAAGTTGCCCGACGAGGAGGAGAATGGATTCGATTCTGGAAACGCCCATGTCATGGGAAGCGCAGGACGCAGGAAGACATGCTCGATCTTCTCCCCGCCAGAATGCCAGATTGACAGGTTGCTGGAGCGCGCCGTTTGTCGGCTAACAGCGAGCGCGAGGTAGGTCGCAACTGCATCGGCATAGGCGGCGGCTCCATTACCACCGTCTTCAAGGCTCGCCCCCAGAGGCATCCCGGACGCCAGCGCGTCCTTCTCGACCATTTCTCGGGCTTCGGCGACCAAGTCGCTCAGGGTCACGAGTACCTTCAGCTGGCGATTGGTGAACAGGTCAGACCAGTTCCTGTACCCATAGTTCGGAGGGAGCAAGAACTGGGGATTGTATCCGATTTGACCTTCCGGCACATCTTGCGGGCGCTCGACATATGAGGCTTTTTCCTGATCCGCTGTTGGCGAAATATAAACTCGTCCACGCTCACCTTCCGCGATTACCGCGATGAGCTGAGTGCCCATATTCCCAGAGCGACCAGTCTCTCTCACATATTCCAGAGAAAATGGGGTTCCATCGCCAACTGCATGACCCCCCTTACGCCCGATCGTCCCGTCGGCTTCACCTTTCGGTCCGTTCGCGTCGCGATGAACCTCATAGACAGCGCGCCCGTTCTGAACTCGCGCCTCTACCCAGGCTTCCTTTCCCTTCTTCTTGCACAACCACCAGGAGTTCACCAATGGGGTCTCAATCGGATTTGCAGGATTGGGGCTGCGCACGGTCCTGGCCCACATCCAAGCAATCACGGTGTGCTCGGTGCCACCTGGAGCAATAACTTTGGGGAACATGTGTCCGACACGCCGCTCGGCCTCATCTCGCAGCCAACTTCCGTACGATCGGACATCGGCTGCTAACCCCTCAGCTCTCCTCCAGATGTGTCGTTCGGCGGCACTGTTGGGGAAGACGGGTGGTCGGCTCGTGAACTTTGGGGGGATGCCGACCAGACCCAGGTTAAGCACGACAGCCAGCGGATTAAGATCACTGGATTCCACGCCCAGGCCGAGACGTTGCGCTTCCAATGGAATCGAACCTCCGCCGGCGAAGGGATCGACCACGGTTGGAAGCTCCCCGCCATTGCTCTTGCGAATCTCGCCAGTCGCCTCCTGAAGAAGGCTCTCGTCGTTGCTGTTCTCCCAGACAACCAGTCTCTCAACGATTTTAAGCAGCCGCGCGCGCTCGCGGTCCTGCGCCTCAATGGTTGGGAACTCTTCAGGATGAGCCGACGGGTCGTCGACAAGCTGCGCGAACAACACCGCACGGGCTGTCGCGGTGGGCTTCCTCGACCAATAGAGATGCATCGTCGACGGATGGCCGTGACGAAGGGACTTTTCACGCCCCGACTCTCTGTTCATCGCTTCCAGCGGGAGCGCTACTTCGATGAGCTTCTTTGGTGTGTCAGTCACGGTACTTCTCCCGCTGGTGTTGGTCATGTTAATGCTGTCGGTGGTGTGGATCATCGCGGTGGCCCTCCGCGATCCCAGTAGTCCCGCCAGACCTCGTTGTAGGAACGGGTGGTCGCGGATGGTTCGAGGTGGGTGAAGGCATCTCCCACGTATCGCAGTTGATCGTGCGCTGCTCCGCTGGTCGAGACCTCGACCAGGGCGAGCCGGTGCCGGTCGCCTTGGGTCTGGGCGAACGTGATCTCGTTCTTGGTAATGGTGAAGGTGTCGGAACCTTCGATGCGACCCTTGACCTCGATGTAGTGGACGAAGCCGTTCTGGTCGGTGGACTGGATGTCGTAGCCGGGGTTGTTGCGCGGCATCTCGACAGGTTCGCGACCGAGTGCCCGCTCGGCGGCGAGCACAGCCTCGATCGCTCGACGCTCGACTTCCTCGGTCTGGCGGGCGAAGGTCTGCACTTCGGGCTCGGCATCAGTGGCGAGGAGTGCGCTGGGGATGACGAGAGCGGCACCGCGGATCACGGCGGGTACGGCAACAAGGTTGGTGGCCTCATCGAGCTGTTCGAGCCGGTGGCTCAGCCGCTCATCAAGCTGTCGGGCACGAACGAGTGCGGTCTCGGCGCGGAGCCGGCCGACGGTGCCTCCTCGTTCGAGGGCTTCGAGTCGGTTGTGTTCTCGATCCCAGTGGTTGATCTCGGCCAGCAGGCGATCCTTCACCTGCGCGCGGGTGCGCGCGGTCTCGATGTCGAGGCGGGTCTTGATCTCGTTCATGCGGGGCTGGAGCCCTTCGCGGTAGGCCCAGGCGCGCACGAGCTTCTCGTGGTTCTGCCGCGCCCAGTCGCTGCCCGCGATCTCAGCCACGGCTTCGGTCTCGGTCGAGTCGGGTCGGTCGTAATCGAGGTACGGCGGCGCGGCGAAAACGGTGACGGTGCCGTCCTGTTGGAGGAGCGGGTAGTCGAAATGGTGGGAGACGGTGTCAGCGTCGTCCGCAGTGTTCTCGATGCGCTGCTCGACGCTGAACATCAGCATCGGCGCATCTGTCTGCTTGGTGCGACGGTCGACCAGCACTGTGCCTTGCTTGAGAGTGGGGCCGAGGTCGTCGATGGTGGCCTCGATGACAGCGTGCAGCAGCGGGTGGCCCGGCGCGATAAGAGAAGCGTCGGCGAGGCCGTCGGGGTGCATGCGTGAGAGCTCGAAGGTGATGCGCTCGTACTGCTCGGCAACGGGTGCCCACCGGTTGAGGCGGCGCGCAGTGTCGATCACGCGAGCCGGGACGCGGGTGATCCCGTAGCGGCCCTTCTCGCGTTTGCGGATGCGGCCGCCGAGCCGCTCGAACGCGGGGATGAAGAATGCCGCGATATAGCCGGGCTGGAGTCGGCGTTCGCGGGCTTTCTCCATGCGTGCGCGAACTTCATCGAGGTTGAGGGCGGAGAACATCTCGGGGTGGAGCGCGCGCTCGGCGAGCATCTCGTCGAGACCCTTGGAGACACCGGCGTCGATGATGCGATCGAGTTTTGCCTTGACCTGGGGCTGGTCGCCGTAGCGGATCGCCTCGATCAGCAGGTCACGCAGCGACCGCTCTTGGAAGGCGTCGGCGTCGCCGAGCACGTTGAACAGGTTGCCGTTGTAGGCGATCGACATCTGGTCGATCTTCGCCAGCAGCCGGGTGAACACGTCGCCCTCGCGGGTGTCTCTGGCGACCATGTTCCACAGGTGGCACACCTCGCGCTGGCCGATGCGGTGGATGCGGCCGAAACGCTGCTCGATGCGGTTCGGGTTCCAGGGCAGGTCGTAGTTCACCATCAGGTGGGCGCGCTGAAGGTTCAGCCCTTCACCGGCTGCGTCCGTAGCGAGCAACACCACGGTGTCGGGGTTGTGGGTGAAGCGCTCGCGGGCGACCTTACGATCCTCACGGCGAGTCCCCCCGTGGATCGTGATCACCGAGTCGGCCCGGCCTAGCTGCGCGGCGATCTTCTGCTGAAGGTAGTCCAGAGTGTCGCGGTGCTCGGTGAAGATGATGATCTTGCGCGGAGTACCCGAACCGTCCTTCGCCAGCAACTGCTCATCGAGGATCGTGCGCAGCTCCACCCACTTCTTGTCATGATCCTGAAGACGCACACGCCGCGCAGTGCGCACGAGGTCTTCGAGGATCGCGATCTCCGCACGCAGCTCAGGAATGGTCTGCGCGGCTGTGGCGAGATCAACGACCTGGTCAACCTGGTTCTCGAACTGCGCGCGCTCCTCGTCGGTCGTTTCCTCGTCGAAGTCCTCGAAGTCATCGACCGACAACGCGGGTAGTGCGTCGCTTCCGAAGTCGAGCGGGGTCTTGCCTGTGGACCACTCGTCGATGTGCGAGGAGGTAGAGGTGCTGAAGCGTGCGTCGTCGGTGATGATGCGCTGCATGTCGCGCAGTTTCGTGTCGAGGCGCTGCTGGCGTCGTTCCAGAGAGCGCAGGATCGCTTCCGGGCTGGAAGCCAGACGGCGTTGCAGCACGGTGAGCGCGAACCCGACGTTGTTGCCGCGCTTCTTGTCACCGGCCTGGGCGATCCGTTCGGCCCTACCCATCTCGGTGCGGACGTAGTCAGTGACTTGTTCGTAGAGGTCCCGCTCGGCCGGGCTCAGCTCGTACTCGACGGTGTAGGCCTTGCGTTCGGGGAACAGCGGCTTGCCCTCGAAGGTGAGCAGGTCTTCCTTCACCATGCGGCGCATCAGCCCGTGGGTATCGGTCCGGTGCACGCCCTGCCGGTACTGGCCCTCGAAGCGGTCGCGATCCAGCAGCGACATGAACAGCTGGAAGTCCTCTTCCTTGCCCGCGTGCGGGGTCGCCGTCATCAGCAGGAAGTTGTGCGCGGTCTCCGACAGTAGGCGTCCGAGCTTGAAGCGCTTGGTCTCATCGACCTCGCCCGCCCAGGACGAGTAGTGGGCCGACATGCGGTGGGCCTCGTCAACGACGGCGACATCCCAGGTGACCTCGCCGAGCTGCTCGGTCAGGTCTTCACTACGGGAGAGCTGGTCCATGCGGGCGATCAGGAGCGGGTGGTCAGCGAAGACGTTGCGACCCTCGGCGTCATCGACCATCTGACGGCTGAAGATTTCGAAGCGCAGGTCGAACTTCTGGCTGAGTTCCTCGCGCCACTGCTCCACGAGCCCGCCGGGAGCGACGATGATTGCTCGCTCGCAGTCCGAGCGCAGGATCAGCTCCTTCAGATAGAGCCCGGCCATGATCGTCTTGCCTGCGCCGGGGTCGTCGGCCAGCAGGAAGCGCAGCGGGATACGTGGTAGCAGTTCCTCGTAGACGGCGCGAATCTGGTGCGGCAGGGGGTCAACGTCCGAGCTGTTGACCGCGACCATCGGGTCATACAGCGCCGCGTACTTGATCCGCAACGCCTCAGCCGCGAGCCGGAACTCGTCCGGGTCGGCATCGTAGGCGGGAGCGGAGTCGAGGTCGCCCGCGACCTCGAAGCGTGCCGCGTCGGCGTCGGTGATCGCGCGTGCGCCGCTGCGACCGGAGTCGTCGCGGTAGAAGACCTCGAATAGTCCGGCGTCGATGGGATCGATGGCAATCAGGGTGACCGTCTGCCCGGGCACCAGGCCACGGAGGCGCTGGCCCGCACGAAGCGTCGCGAGTGTCAATGTCGCGTCGGTCGTCGCTTCTGTCACGACGTGCCTCCTTCCGGTTTTGGGCAGTGGATCAGGATATGGGGTACCACCGACAAAGTGTCAGCGGCGCCTGGAAGAGAGCGAAGCACTCACCCGGGCGGGGAGGGTTCGGAGTCGGCGGCAGCGTCACCTCGTCGCACCCAGTCGTCGATCTCGCTGGCTTGGAACTTCCAGAGGCGTCCGACCTTGTGGGCGGGCATGGCCTTCTCGGCGATCCACGTGTAGACGGTGTCTTTGGTGACCCCGAGGTGGGCGGCGATGTCGTCGGCAGACAGCCAAGGCTCAGCCACGTTGGTCCTCCTCGCTCAATGGCCCGGGCAGGCCAACACACACGATGTTACCGGCGGAGGTACGGCTTGAGTTGGGTTTCTCCGGGCGTGGCCGAACGAGATGGAGGCTCCGCTCGCGCTATCAAGTGTGAGACATGCGTCGGAGTCAGGTGGTCACTGCGTTCTGCCAGGGCCGGGGTCGGCATTTCACGGCCAGGGTGTGGGCGGCGTCGAAGACCTCCAACTCGACGAGGCCCGGGGGAGGTGAAGGCCAGTTCGGGTGTGGCCAGCGCGCCGTGGATGACGCCGGCGCGGTCGAGCAATGGCGTCCGGTTCGGGGCACACTTGACATGCTCGACGAAGCCGCTCGGCTTGCCTCAAGGAGGTGAACGATATCCAACTCATGGTCCGGTCACCGATGTTCGCACCTATACCACCGTCTCCGTCACCACCGTCTCCGTTGGCAAAGGGTTCGAGCCTTGTGACGACAGTGGACCTCCGTAGGTGCTTCTCAAACCGGAGTAGGCCGCTCGGAACGCTGATTTCCCGTGTTCTCCGAGGCTCGAAGCCCCGCGGGCGGCGTCCTGAGCAGGCTCGGAGGGTGGATCAGCGTGGTCCGGTCGTGGAGGAAACGCGTCAGTCTCAAACCCGTTTGAGCGCCTCAAATCGCCGTGAGCTGCTCGTCGCCTACACCGCTGGGGTGCCCGTGCACCGTAGTGACAACGCATACCGCATCTGGTCTCCGGAGCTGCGCGCAGCAAAGCTTCATCAGCGTTACCTGCAATGTTCGAAATAGGCTCTCCCGCCTACGGCAAGATCATTACCTCACGATCAGGTGCGTACGGTATGATTCGCTCGACACGCTCGTTGCGAATGTGGAGAATTTGTGAGGGTCGTTCAGCGCCAAAATTGAGAGGTGCCAATAAGAGGCACGTTCTGACGTACTCCGTCGACCGCTTCCGGTGGAAGGTCACCTCGTTTGCGAAGCCTTCAAGCCCTACGGCTGAACTCAGTGACTCAATGAGGTTGATGTCACCATCCACCCCGGTTCGGCTAACGCTCATCTGGAGAGGGGGCTCCGTCGCCGACTGCGGTGAAGATCGCCACTCCTCGGGAACTCCGAACGCCAGTAAAACGTCTCCATGCGTAAGGTGATTCCTTCTCTGGTTGATTGACTTGAACTCAGCCCGCAAGCGCTCTGCAATCGCCATGTCTTCGTTGCTATGCGCGAACAGTTCAGCACACAGTTCAAATACGCTAGTCACGGATCTTCCAGCTGTATCGGAGATCAGCGACTTGAGAACCCTGCGTTCGGCAACGAAAGGGCCTTCTCCACCGATCTTCAGATCGATTCGATGCCGCACGTAAAACCGAAGCCACCAAATCAGCCGGGAAAACTCGTAGTGAACCCTGCCAAGTGCCCGGTACTGCGCGTCACTCTCTGTTATTGCGATGTCGCTCGCCCCGGCAGATCGCAGCAATGCATGGTGCGGGAACACCGACTGCCCCGGCCGATACTCGCCGCTTCCCGCTTCCACATCGTCGTTCATCAATCAAGCTCCCATCGTCACCTTCTGCTCGAGATACAAGGCCGATCATTGAACGACACTTGGCGAGCGCCGCTTGAACCCGCTTCGAGAAGATCACCCTCTCCAGCGAAGACGATCTCCACGGTCAAGCCGGACCGCCATTCGACGTGTTCCTCAACCCCGAAGTTCATGCCCTTGCCCTCCGTCGCGAACAAGACTGAGCGGAAGGCAGGACTCAGACCGAGAACGTCGAGGGTTTGAACAGCGATCTTCTGGTGGGCCCAATGGAGCACTGCGGGAACAGGCGACCGAGGGTTGAGAGGCTTGTTTCCGCGTGGAATCAGGGCATCCGCGAGGATGCCACCCCTGTCGGAGAGCCGGACGACCCCCTGATCGACGCGTCGGCGGAACCAAGTAAGCGACCTCGAACACGCCTCACGGACAGCGAAGTGGACGCTATGCGAACAGCCCGAGCGAGCGGCGTCAGCGTGAACGCGCTGGCGAGGCAGTTCGGCATCCACCGTGGCACGGTGTGGGCCAGGATTCGTGAGCATTAGCCGGTCGAGCGGGATGACTTCTCACAAGGCGTCGGAACCGAGGTCCTCGATTTCAGTGGGGTCCTCATCGAAGTCCCCATCGGCTTCGGGAGCTTCTGTGATGATTACAGGTTTTCCAATTGCCTTCTCGATCAGAACCACAAGCTCATTGCGGCGCTTTCGGAACGCCGACTCGAAGTCGTCGGTGCGCAGCAGAGCCGGGTCTACGAGGTGACTCCGCAGCCTGCTATTGACTTCCTCAGGCTCAGCACCGTCGCCTTCGATGCGCGCGAGGTACTCGCTCGGTGCGATGCCTCCGATGATCCGATTGGTCCGGGCTGTAAGTGGGGTCTTGTTGATGATCGAGTCGTAGACCTGCTTCGGGATGCCCGTCTTCTTGCACCAGTCCTGCGGAAAGATGTGGTGGATGTCCACGTTCTCATCAAAGAAGATCGTGTGACTGAATGTCTGACCCGAACGGAAGTCCTCTGCCCCGCGGTTCATGAGCAGTGCGTTCACTCCCTTGTAGGCGGCAGAGAGTCTCATGCGCATCGTATCCAGACGATCGGCTCGTACCGTTGCGTCGCGCACTGTCGAGGGCTCTGAACCACCGCGCACCCAGTCCACAACCTCGATGAAGTCCTTCGCGATTCGCGTCTCAGTGGACGAGCCGTATAGCTCACCGAAAACGCCATTCCAATACCACCGACGAATCTTCTCGATAGCTGCCGGTGAGTCAGCATCGCGACCAAGTTCGGCGAGAATCGCAGCAAGTGGGACAACTTGGCTCTGGTAGGGCAAGTCCTTCACGCGGTAGATGTCGAGCTGGATCAGGAACTTGGCGGCTGAGAGGAAGCCCTCTTCGACGCGGTGCTGGTACTGCTTGTACGCGTCCAACGGGAGATTGAGCAGGACCTGCCTGGTCGCGGAGACTTGAGGTAGCTCTCTGCCCACCTTGCCCTCCGCCTTCGCGGATTCACGCAAGTCTCGTGTGTGAAACAACGAGATCGCTTGTAGGAAGTCGGTGTTCCCGACCCCGGAGAGCACGCCTTCTGCCGCTGATGGCAGCTGCATTGCTGCGCGCAGTCTGCCATGCCGCCCTTCGCCCTCTTCTGTGCCAAACCAGTCCTTTCGCAATTCGTAGCCATCGGCTGCATACATAGCGGTGATGAGTTCGAAGGCGTCGAGCGCCTTACCGCCAGTATTCACCTTCTCGAAAACGACACAGACCGCTTCTTTGCTTGTGGACGCTGAAAGTTCAATCTGCGGCACGAGGTACGCCGTGAAGTTCTTGATTACCCGTTCATGGAACTCGTTCAGTCGCTGGAACCGAGTTTGGAAGTCCGCAGTCCCGCTGTATTGCATTACGAACGCCGTTTGCCAGTCGGCGTAGTCGAGGACCGAGGTCAGTGGGAACATCATGTTCTCGAACTCCAACTCGCGCGTGGAGAGATCGAGTTCGACTACCCGCCCGAATTCTGACGTCACCCGTCGGCTCTCGGGAAGGATGACAACGGCCTCATCACGATCCCCGGCCTCGTCCAGGCATTTCTCAATGTCGAGATAGAACCACCTTCTTACCCGCTGGCGCCTCGGAGTCAAGGTCGCCACGACCTGCTTGCGCACCAGTACTTGGTACAGGGATGTGAGACGTTGCTGGCCGTCAAGCAAGAGGGAGTCGGGAGTCTCATCAGCCGCAGCCGCGGGTGCTCCCTCCAACGGCCGTGGCTTGAAGTCCACTGCACCGCCTGTACGCAGGGTCATGACGGCACCAACTGGGAACCCTCGAGAAATGGAAGCAATCAGGCCCCGGATACGCTCTTCATCCCACACCCAGCTGCGCTGAAAGTCAGGCAGCTGGAGTCGCCCCTCTCTCGCATTCTCAAGGAGGGTCTGTAGTCGGACAGAGCTGGCGGTGAAGCTGGTATCGGGGTTTGTCACTGTTTCCTCGTTCGATGCTCAGGCGTATGGCCCGAGGAAGCGTTCGCCGTTGTAGTGGATCATGTGGGTCGGGTGGTCGGCGCACCAGACTTCGGACTCCCAGGCGATCTTGTCGACGTACTTGCGGAACTCCGCCCGGTCAGGGAAGCACGACACGTAGACGAGACCTGCCGTTGACTCGGCGAACAGGTCGGTGAGTTCGGCTTGTCGCTTGGAGTCCACCGGGCCGTGGGAGCTTGCTGCTTCCAAGAGCACCAACCAGTTGCGGTCTGGAAGGTAGATGACGAGGTCCGGCATCTTGCCATGCTCATTGACCTTCACGTTGAGCGCCGCCAGGGCTTCGCGTTCGAAGAGCGCCCACTTGTCGCCGGCGTCGCCGATGTAGAGCACCTGCCCACCTGGGGTGAAGCGGGGGCAGAAGTCTTCGACCATTGACTTGAGAAGCACGTTTTGGCCGCCGGGGGTCAGGGTGAAGGTCGACCCGTCGGGAAGGGTCAACGGGATGCGATCCATCTCGCGCGCAGCCGCGTAGCGGGCCTTGAGCCCTGGCAGCTCCGCGAGGTACTGGTCGACGGCCAACTGCCAGTAGTCGGTGCCGTATGCACGCAGGACTTCCAACGCCTCAGCGGTGACCTGGTAGTTCCACTTTGGGGAGTTGACTGGGCGTTGCGGCTCATCGGAGTTCTGCACTACGAGCTGTGCCTCCACGAACTGATGGAGCGTGAACCGACGGACCGTCTCGCGAGTGTTCGGTGCGTAGTCTTTGCCGTACTCGTCACGGATGAAGTCCATGATCGCCCGCGTGCCGAGCATCGGGTTCGCGGCCTCGGCCCAAGACTCGGATGGCGCGAGGCGCAGAAGCGCCAGGAGCACAAGCGCCGATCGTTCGTTACTGCGCTCCGCGTCCATGCCGAGCGTTTCGAGGACTACCCGCGCATCTTCCACTCGCTCATAGGCGGTCTCGCTCAACTCGCTCACGCGGCGATCAACTCCATGACCAAGAAGTCCACTTCGACCTGGGACGCGGCACCGTTGCGGCCCAGGTCGCGCAGTGCGGCTGCTGTGGGGAACCGCAAGGTTCGTAGGTCGGTGGCGTTGACCTGGGTGTGACCGGAGAAAGTTCGGAAGAACTTGTCGATGACGGAGGAGTTGAGCCACATGGCGATGCCCTTGGCGAGGTCCTTGTCCAAGCCGTGGCCTCCGACATGGAAAACGTTGAGGTGGTTCTCGAACGCCACCTCGCCGGGGTTATCCACGGGAGACCAGACCGAAGCAACGATCCGACGGCGCTCTTCCTTCGCGCTGAAACGCTTGACGACCGCGTACCAGCCCTCTGGCAGGAGCATTCCGCGGTCCTTGTCATCACTGGGTCGGAACCACTGGGGCTTACGAATCTCTCGTGGCCAGAGCACGCTGCCGTCCCGGAGATTGCCGGGATAGACCAATGGCACGGCGTCCGGCTGTTCGACGGCGCTCAGAGCATGACGCGACCGGAAGTCCACCACCCGACCAGTGGAGACTTGAACACCAAGATCGGTCAGCGAGCACGGCTGGGAGAGCACCACGTCGGCGACAGCCGTGTCGTCGGCATTGGTCGCCAGCCGGATGAATCGGTGGGGGTCGTTGGGGAAGACGACCTCTTCGTAGGCAACGGCACGGGACGAGATGTCATCGGTATGGCTGCGGCTGACCGAAATTTCGACGACCCCAGGCGTCGCACCTCGTGTTCCGGCGAAGACCACGTTTTCCTGGAGGACCCCGGTATCTGCGAAGACTGTCGAGCGGGAATCGAAAACGTGCACTCGGTCGAGCGCGATCGAGTCGAGCAAGTGGGCACGGAACGCGCCGAAGTACGGGCCGTTGAAGAACGAGCGGGGAGTGATCGCGACGACCTGCCCGCCTGCCCTGAGTGCCGCAACGGACAGAGAAAGGAACGCCGCATACAGGTTCGGCGCATCGACTCCGGCAGCACGCATGGCCGTCCGGTGTGCGCTCGACACTGCTAGCTTCCCGTACGGAGGGTTTTCGATCACGAGATCGAACTGGCCATCCAGGCTGAGTGATGCGCCCAAGCCGACGGAGTCGAGAATGAAGTCCGCTTCGACAGCCTCGGCGTTGACCCGGCCACCGCCGACGTGCTCGCACGCAGAGAGCGTGGCCCGAAGACTCGGCAACACAGCGGGGTCGCGCTCAACCGCAACGATCTCAATTGACAGGCCCGGTCGCTCCGATAGCGCGCGGCTGACGAGTGCTGCGGCAAGCACGCCTGAGCCCGCGCCAGGGTCAAGCACACGCAGAGTTCCCGCCTCGGGTAAGCGGGGCATCGAAGCGATGAGCTGAGCCGCAGCTGCAGGCGTGAAGAACTGACCAAGCTCGCTCTGAGTACGCACATCAAGCCCACCGAGGGCGGCGACTCGCTCGACCTCGGCGACATCCAGGAGGTCCGCCATCAGCACTATCCCATCGTATCTGGGCCCACTGACGCGCCGCCGGAAACACGCAGACCGCGAGCAGGGTACCGCTCCTCCCCGGTCGCCACACGGGTCAGTCTCGCTCGTTGCCGCTGACCTCGTTTGAGCGATCACGCGTCTTGCAGGTCAAGGTCCGTACTAGTCTGTATGGAACTGGGTGATGTGGCCGAGCATAGCCGCCCAGCGGTGAGGAGTAATCAACGTGGTGGAGAAGCGGCGGGGTCCGGGTCGTCCGGCGTATGACTCAAAGCAGAAGCTCGTGGCAGCGACATGCACGTTGCTGTCGGAACGTGGGTTCGAAGCGACGAGCCCGGTGATGATCCAGCAACGCTCCGGCATCGGACAGGGCAGCATGTACCACCACTTCCCCGGCAAGGGGAAAGAGGGCCTGGCGCTGGATGCGATCAGTCACATGCGGGCCAGCACCCTCGCGTTCCTCGACGGCACCCCCTCGCCTCGTGGCGCAGACGTCGAGGCGGTGCGCGAACACATCGTCGCCGCGCTCGATCGTCTGTTCGACCGTCGCGAGGGTCAGGCGCTGATCCGGCTCATGGCTGACGGGGTGGCCGGGGCGATCAAGCCCCTCGCTCAGGCGACGCAGGACTGGTGTGACGACATCCGTGGAGTGATCGTGGTGATGCTCCGCGCCGACGATCCTGCCGAAGACCCTGAGGTGGCTGATGCGGCGGCCAGCTTCCTCGCTCCCGAGTTCGAGCACCTCGCCGACGAACTCTTCACTGCTGCGCTCGGGCGCGGTCTGGCCAGGTTGCCGAAGATCGCGTTCCACCTGTTCCCGGACGGCGAAGAGGCGTAGTCTGGCCACAAGACAATTCCATACGGAGTAGTACGGTGCTCGAACTGCAAGAGGCGTGTCGTCTCGAACAGGGTCTGATTGACGGGCAGTAATCCGGTGTCGTGATCCGCATTTTGGGAGGTGCTGCGCACCTACCTGTCATGAGGACTGAGGATCGACGCCTACGGCTACGGGTGACACGGAGAGACGAGCCTGATCTCGGCAAGCTCATCGAGTGGGTGCTCGGAATCACCGAGGCCCGGCACCGCGCATGGATCAACGGCGAGCCCGACCCCTACGGGCTCCCGCTGCCCGTCGGCATAGAGCCCTTGATCTTGGGTGGCGCAGTCGGTGCCGGAAAATTTCCGGGACCGTCAGGCTCCCCGAAGCGCCGAGCGGTTCGACCACCATGATCTCCACTACTCGAAGCGACCGGCTCGACCACGAAGGAGGCCCATCATGACCACCACGCTCACCACTGACGCCAGCACCGAGGAGGAAGCCCCGGTGCTGCTTGCGGTGTCCTACCTGCGGGTCTCGACGCGGGAGCAGGCTGAGCGTGGCGGCACTGAGGAGGGGTTCTCGATCCCGGCGCAGCGTGAGGCCAACCAGCGCAAGGCCGACGAGCTGGGGGCGCGGATCGTGCGGGAGTTCGTGGACGCGGGCGAGTCTGCGCGTTCGGCGGATCGCGACGGGTTGCAGGACATGCTCGCCTTCATCGCCGCGACGCGGGTGCAGTTCTGCCTAGTGCACAAGCTCGACCGGCTCGCCCGCAACCGCGCCGATGACGTGAAGATTCACGAAGCTCTGCTTGCTGCCGGGGTCACTCTCGTGTCGGCTACCGAGTCCATCGACCAGACGCCCTCGGGGATGCTCGTTCACGGCATCATGTCGTCGATTGCCGAGTTCTACAGTCGCAACCTCGCTACCGAGGTCACGAAGGGGCTGACCCAAAAAGTCGCGCAGGGTGGAACGCCGATGCGTGCGCCGGTCGGGTACCTCAATGTGCGTCGCACCGACGAGCAAGGCCGAGAGGTCAGGACGGTTGAGGTTGATCCCGAACGTGCTCCGTTGATCCGGTGGGCATTCGAGACCTACGCCCAGGGCCAGACTTCCGTGACTGGGCTGCTGCGAGACCTCACCGCACGCGGCCTGACGACCGTGCCGTCGCCGAAGCGACCGTCGAAGCCGCTGGGGAAGAACACGCTCTACAAGCTGCTGACCAACCCGTACTACGCGGGCGTGATCCGCTACAAGGGTGCGCTCCACCCAGGCGCGCACGAACCGCTCATCAAGCCTGCCCTGTTCGACCAGGTGCAATCGCTCCTGAAGGCACGCAAGGCGCAGGCAACCCGACATGTCCAGCACGCCCACCATCTCAAGGGTTTGTTGCACTGTGGAAGCTGTGGATCACGGATGCTGCTCGACTTCGCCACCAACCCGCGCGGCACGACCTACGCCTACTTCGTCTGCTCCGGACGAGCGGCGAAGAAGACGAACTGCACGAGGCGAGCGGTGCCCGTGCAGGTTGCGGAACGACTGGTCGAGGACTCCTACGCCAACATCACGATCAGCGAAGACGACTACCGACACCTCGCCGCCGAAGTCGACGCAGCATTCGACAAGCGAGGTACCGGGCGCGACCAGGAGTTCGCCGACCTCACCGCGAACCGGGCACGTCTGGAGGCCGAGAGCGACAAGCTGCTGGGCGCGCACTTCGCCGACGCCATCGACCTCCCGACGCTCAAGCGGCACCAAGACCGCATCCGGACCGGCCTGGCCGACATCGAGCAGCGCCTCGCCCAGCAGGACGAACAACACACCGGTGGGCGCGCGTTCCTCCACGACAGCCTGAGGCTGCTGACCGACGCGCACCGGGCCTACGCGCGCTCTGACGACGGCAGCAGGAGGCTCGCGAACCAAGCGTTTTACACGCGGCTGGAGATCACCGAAGACGAGCAGCTACGTCCACGCCTCGCAGAGCCATTCGCAACGATCGTCCGCGAGGCGACCAGAGGCAAGGAAGCCGAACGGGAACACTCCACATCTTCCGATGTCGCGTGTTCCCGTAAGACACATTGGGTGGAGCATAGGGGGCTCGAACCCCTGACCTACGGCTTGCAAAGCCGTCGCTCTACCAGCTGAGCTAATGCCCCGACACCTGCGTGA
>Ga0334884_1001873_pt1 | contig 29037 bp, 25 predicted proteins | sample GraSluR1_MG_7_FD_207215 | JGI IMG/M metagenome (GOLD analysis project Ga0334884, IMG submission 207215) | Sludge microbial communities from methane-producing bioreactor in Wageningen University, Netherlands - Granular Sludge_12_05 R1 | ecosystem: Engineered > Bioreactor > Anaerobic >...
TCCGTCTGTTTCTATTCCCCCCAGGTTGATGGTCTTCAAGTCAGATTCGTACAGATATCTCTGCATCAGACTCGGGCATTCACTGATGCCATGCAAAGCAACGGCTACACCGCTGCCCAGTTGTATGATGACTCGCTGGCTCTGTTGGAAGATACCCAGCCAATCGAAGGCCTGGGCAAAGATGCCTTCTGGGGCGGCAGCGGTTTGCAGGCTGGTGCCGGGCTGCATGTCCTGCAAAATGATGATCTTTATTTTAGTATCAGCGTTGGATTAGGGAATGACGAGGATAATTTGGCGGCAGCCCAAATTCTGGCTGAACGCGTAATGCAAAGGTTATAAACCGGCAGTATTGGGGGGCTGGTAACCCCCCTTTCTGTTTATACGAAGGTGTTAATAAACTGTCTTACTACTTCCACTCCGCCCAGCATGGCACCCAGACTGCTGCCCAGATTGGCCAGGGCAACTACCAGCAGAATGTGAGTCACTTTATTATTCCAGAACCCACGCACAGAACTTATATCCTGAGCTATGCTCTCAAAATCATGTACTTTAGGTTTTCTAATGATGGCTTCTATTAAGCCGGCAAACCAACCCGCTGCCAGAAGCGGATTAAGGGAACTTATCGGTGAAACCACAAAAGCAGTTAGTATAGACAGAGGATGGGCCAGGGCCAGCAAAGCTCCCATAGCTGCCATTGAGCCATTCCATATGATCCAGGCACTCATCTGGCTCATGGCTGCTGCCCGGTCAACGGAGAAGGTACAGGCAATCAGAATTAGTACTATTACGGGAATTGCCCAGCCTGCTATTTTGGTTGACCTGGAGGCGGGCGGAATCTCGGAAAGGCTATCCAGATCATGGTCGGCCAGGATGTTTTCCTTTACCCCTGGAATATGCCCTGCTCCCAGGACCGCGACTACTTTCTCCCCTGGAGCCTGCCGGATTTTCTGAGCCAGGTATCGATCTCTCTCGTCGATTAAAACCGCTTTTATATGAGGAAAAGCAATGGAAAGCTCTTCCAGGGCGGAGGTAAGCATATCCCCGCTTTTCATCTTCTCCAGTTCCTGCTCACTTATATCTTCATTAATAAACATGCTCAGGAGAAGCTGAAAGAAAAGTTTCATCTTTCCCCACAGGCTGATGCTTCTCCATAAACGCATCATGGTGGTCTGTATATCCCGGTCGGCCAAACAGAGTTCAGCTCCGATCTCCTCGGCGGAAGCTATACCCTGCAGCATCTCCTGTCCGGGCTTAATATCGAATTGCTCGGCCATCCTCTTCTGATAAGAGGATAGAATCAGATTCACCAGCAGCAGCATGGCCTTACCGTCTTTGATAATTTGGGTTATGTTGCTGTTTTTCCAACGATCGCTGTCGGTTATGTTTTTATAACGGGAATCACATATTTCTATACAAACCGTATCCGGTTCCTCGTGCTCTATTACTTGTTTTACCTCTTCCACGCTCCTGGAGGATACATGAGCGGTTCCGATCAGGATTATCTGTCGGCCATCCATCTCCAAATGATGTATGTTATTATCTTCGTTCATGATATCACTTCCCAATCATTATTCGGACCTTCATAATAATACCATATTTTAAAATAAAGGGCTTATAATATTACCACTCTGTTTCTTCCGGCTTGTTTAGCCTTATACATTGCCAGATCAGCTTGATCGATACTGGTCTGGGGTTGGTCTTCTGCAACAGGGCTTATGACAGTAATACCAATACTAACAGTGAGATAAGGCGCCACTGGGGAATATTCGTGGATTATATTAAGATCCTGTATGTCTTCCCTTATATGGTTAGCCAGGTTGACTGCTCCAGCTTCATCGATATTAGCGGCTATAAACAAAAACTCCTCTCCTCCCAACCGGGCTACAAAATCAGTGGAACGGCGGCAATGGGCAATTATACTTTGAGCCACCTTGATCAGGCAATTATCACCGGAAGAATGACCATAATTGTCATTAAATGCTTTAAAATAATCAATGTCAATCATCAGAAATGATATGGAACTGCCCTCCCGTACCGCTCTGTTCCATTCTCTTTCCAGGAACTGATCCAGACTTCTTCGGTTGGGTATCCCGGTCAAGTCATCCTTTAGGGATAGTTTTTCAAGTTCCTGGTTGGCAGTTTCCAGTTCGCCCTGGATTTTTTGTCTGAAAATAATCTCCTCGGATAGCTGCACGTTAATCTGCTTTAATAGTTGATTTTTATCCTTAATTTCCCAGCGGGAAGCCAGATCCTGAACGAAATTTCGGTACAGGGTTTGGGATATTAACCAGGACAATATGGCAAATATCCCTACATTAATGTAGTGTCCCAGCAGAACCGCTGAAGAAGGCTGAAAAAAAGGCATTCCTGCCCCCAAAGTTCCTAGAGAAATAATATAAGGCCAAAGCATTTTTCTGCTGCTCACATGAAATAATATGGAACCGATGACCAGGGTGGTCAGATATGCCGATACTCCCCCATATAAAGCCTGATCAAATAGGGTGATTACGGCTGACCAGGTCATAACAAAGGTCAAATAGACCACTACCAGCCAATCCACTACCGCTGTTTTGATTTTGTCCTGCTCCAGGCTTGTTTTAAAGCGACTAGCCCAGTAAAAGCACATACCGGTTATCCCAATCATAATGACATACATAAGAGCATAGCGGGTGCTCTGAAAACTGTTTATAAACCCTGCCGATTGGTGGGAGAAATACAGGTTGCCCAGCAGCAGGGCTGCTTCTATAGCAATTATAGTACCGGCAAATAGCCTGGCCCGCTCAATATTCTTCTGGGCAATTTCCTTCTGGAACTGCCGGGACAGATCCTGTCTGCCATTTTGACAATATAAATAATGCACTGCCTTTACCTTCCTAACCTGGTTTTGATACATGCTTTGCCGCCGTTCCAAGGTCATTACGAAAATCGCCAGTACTATTATCGTCATTTAATTGTTCTTCCTTTATCCGGATGATCTAAATATTTACGCATAGTACCAATAACTTGGTTTCCATTATATTCTTCCCTCTTCAGCCCTTTGCTAAAGGCTCCAAAAGAAAATATCAGCAAAAATATCCATCGACCCCTCTTCCCTAGTTTTCACTATCGCATTATTTAATGAAGGATATTTTTTAACTATCTATAGTAAATATGGCATTTATTTTAGAATGGGGTGAAATCTTGAAACCGATGAAGATTGTTTTATGCAGTGAAAATCCATTATATGCCAGGAATCTTGCCAATGCTTTAGAAAATAACATGTCTTTTCAGGTCACGGGCACAGTTCCGGAAGAGGAAATGGTTTTTTATACCAGCGCATCCCAGCCTGATATTGTGTTGTGGAAAGTTAGTGAATATAAGAAATATTCATCCAGGCTTAAACAAATACGTTTCTGCTGTCCGGCAGCTTATCTGTTCATTCTTACTGATAACCCTGGTCATACTGAGATAACCACTATGTTGGACATGGAAATAACCGCCTGTCTGCCAACCATGCTTTCTCCTGCCCAGATTGCCAACGCAGTTGAATTGTCTATCGATGGGGGTTTGATGTACTGGGGAATATGAGACTAGCCAATGCCAGACATCCGGTAACCCGGTCCGATTTTAACACATTAACTGTTCTTTCCTTAGCTGCATAATCATATATATTAGCGAATAAACACTGCATAGCAACATGGATAGGCTATGCTTTTTGTTAGGAATATTGGCTTTCCATTCATTTTCTTCCATATTCTTTTCTATTACCTCTGCCAGCCACCTCTGGGAAAGGGCTAGTATTTCTCACATCTTGCCGTAGTGTCCAGTCGCTGACAACTGCAGTTAATTTTTATGGAAAGGAGTTAATATTAGTGCCTTATTGGTTGCTTTGCCCTTCATGCAAGCAGTGGAATAAATCCACTACTCCTCTGTCGGCAGATAAATTTTGTTCCTTTTGCAGCAAGGCATTGGTCAGAGTCAAACCATCCATCAATGCTGTCCTGGATCAGGAGACCGCAGTAAAAGCCCAGGAGATTCATCAAGACAACAACCTGCCGGAAACAGGAATAATACCGGATACTCCCCCCATTACGGGAACCCCGGAACCTCAGCTCGAAACATACACCATTCGGGAAGCAGCAGAGCAAATAGAGAAACAGGAGGTATACGAAGCAACAGACGAAACCGAAACTGAAGAAATATTAGCGGTACAGGAAAAAACAGCCGATACAGAAGAAGAACCGGCAGATACACCGGCATTGTCGCCGGAAGAAGAAGATCCTTTGGAAATGATAGAGACATCTTCGCCTTCCGGCTTAAGGGATGAAATAAGCCAGGATGAGGAAGGTCCGGTATTTCCCCCTATGACTAAGACTCATGAATCATTTATAGAAAGGAAGCGCAGGGTAAAAAAACTGCGTTAGCTGGTGCAGAGACGACCTGTTTTAGCCATCAAACCCCTGGAGCAGAAGGCGTTAGGATATACCTGCCTGACGCCTTCGCTGTTGGAGGCCGCATAAGCTGGATATCCCCAATTGTATATGGCTATCCTCCCCGGTCTCGGATTTAGTCGCTGTTCTCTTAACCGCGTTTATTCTGTTCAAAGAATTGGGTAAATTAGGTCCGGGATCTCGCCCGCAGCATTCCCAAGCAGAGTAATCCATACCTGCTGGGGTTGCACTCCCCTGTTCCCACCAGGTGAGCCGGGCCCTGAAATTTATCGCTTCAGAACCCCAATTTGATTTAATTGATGCATGGATATCTGCAGCCCGGACCTATTTAGTTATATTGGTTTTTATCTGGTTATATTATAAATGTTTTTCCACCCCCAGAGTCCTGATGGAGTTTAGTACTGCCAGCAGAGCTGCACCCACATCGGCAAAGACTGCCTCCCACATGGAAGCCATACCCACTAAGCTCAGAATCACTACCGCCGCCTTTATCCCCAGGGCCAGGGCAATATTCTGCCTAATTATTTTTCGAGTAAATCTTGATATTTGTATAGCTTGAGGCAGCTTACCCAAGAAATCGTCCATCAACACTACATCAGCAGCTTCAATAGCCGCATCAGATCCCATTGCTCCCATGGCAACCCCGATGTCAGCCCGGGCCAGGACCGGGGCATCGTTAATACCATCTCCTACAAAAATCAGGCGCTCATCCGTGTTAGGAAGCAATTCCTTGATAGCTTCAAGTTTTTCCACCTTATCCTGGGGCAACATATCAGCATATACTTCATCCACTCCCAATTCGGCGGCAATATTTTCCGTTTTCTCTTTATCATCTCCGCTTAACATAATAATGTGTTCGACTCCCAGCTGCTTCAAGCTCTGTATCGCGTCAGCCGCATCCTTTTTGATTTCATCAGCTATTAGAAGTGAACCTGCCGGCACCCCATCTACAGCTACCCGCACCCGGGTTCCTTCTTGATAACTGCCAGGCCATATGACTCCGGATTCTTCCAACCATCTCGTGCTGCCGGTCAAAACCTGCCTTCCATTAATCCTGGCCTTGATCCCCATCCCTTTAATTTCTTCATAGTCTTCTATCTTGTCGCGGCGGCTGGCTCCCTGATCAGGATGACCAAGATTCTCCCTTCTCATCCTGGCTTGTGTTATCGACCTGGCTATGGGATGACTGGAATAGGTTTCAGCCAGCGCAGCCCATTCCAATACCTCCTGTTCGGAGAACCCATTATAGCTCTCTATTTCTATTACTTCAAATACCCCCTGGGTTAGAGTTCCGGTCTTATCAAATATCACCGTGTGCACTTTGAACATCTCATCCAGTATATTTGCACCCTTGACTAGTATTCCCAATCTGGAGGCTGCCCCAATTCCGCCAAAATAGCCCAGAGGTATAGATACTACCAGAGCACAGGGACAGGAAATGACCAGCAAAATCAGAGCCCGGTATACCCACTGGTTCAAATCCTCTCCAGGAATCAGTAAGGGAGGAATAAAAGCAGTAAGCAATGCCGCGGCTACTACCATTTGGGTGTAAATACCGGCAAAACGAGCAATAAGAGTTTCTGCCGGAGCCTTCCGCCCGGCAGCCTCTTCCACCAGTCTCAGTATTTTGGCCGCTGAAGACTCGGGATATTCTTTGCTTACCCTAACTTGCAACAGACCTGATATATTGATTACTCCGCCCAAAACATCCATCCCTGCTTCAACTCGACGAGGTTTCGACTCCCCAGTCAGAGCCGAAGTGTCCAGGTAAGAACTGCCCGCTATTATCCTGCCGTCCAGCGGTATTCTTTCACCTGGTTTGATCTCAATTACCTGTCCCGCCTTGACTTCACCGGGATCAACCCGCTGACTCCCGGCCCCGGTCAGCAGATTGGCATAATCAGGCCGCAAATCCATAAGATCACTTATCGATTGTCGAGAACGGTTTACCGCCATTTCCTGCAACATCTGGCCTACAGCATAGAAAAGCATCACACTGACCGCTTCTCCCATGGCATCCACTGCCACTGCCCCCAGAGTAGCAATAGACATCAGCAAGTTTTCATCGAAGATCTGCCCTTGTTTTATGTTGTGGAAAGCCCTGAGCAAAACCGGGTAACCTGCTGTAAAATAGGCGGTTGTATACAGAAAATACGTCAGCAGCTGCTGGTTATAGTAGTGGTCGAGAAGTAATGCCCCTGCCAGCAGGACCGCACAGACCATGATACGAATCAGCTTATAGCGATTTGACGGCTCGCCTGTCCAGGTTTTGGGGGCTGTCCCCTCTGTCAGTCGTACACCCGGTTCTATTCGATCTGCTATCTCCTGTACCTTACCTGCAAACTCGGGTTCTATCTCCAAGCTCATAGCCGCCGTATTAATTTTGACTCCATCCAAACCGGGTAGCTGATTGATCTCATTTTCTATTTTTGCAGCGCAGCTGGCACAATGTAAGCCCTGTAACGAATATTTCATAACCCCACTCCCTGCCTTTCAATATATGGGTACATTGAAGCATCCTCAGGGGATATTTGGCGTATCCTATTCCAGTACATGTTCCAATCCCTGTTGGAACAAGATATCAATATGTTCATCATCCAGGGAATAATACAACACCTTCCCCTCCCGCCTGAATTTTACTAATTTGGTATTTCGCAGCAGCCTGAGCTGATGTGATACGGCCGATTCCGATAAATCAATCACTGCCGCCAGATCACAAACGCATAATTCCTCAATCCTCAGAGCATGAATAATCTTAAGCCGGGTAGTATCTCCCATGATTTTGAATAGCTCGGCCAGGGTATTAATTTGTTCATTGGGCAGCATTTGCTGCAGGGTTTTTCCTATCTTATCCGGATGAATACACCTTATCTGACAACGGTCCTGGTCTGAGTACCACATTTTCGGACCTCCTTCTCTTTACCTTTTCCAGCATTATTCATATGCACGTTTGTTCATATGTTCTATTATAATTATATTGTTTTAATTAGGTCAAGAACATTTTATGCCGGCGGACCTTTGCTCAAAATTTTAACCTACCACCCAATGACTTGTTATAATTTGTTAATATTGTAAATTAAATACCTGTAATAAATGTCTGTCCAATTAAGTAAACATAATAGGAGGTGATTATAAAATGAAAAAGAACCGGAGTTTCGAGGTGATCACCAGGTGTTTGGACAAAAACAATGACACCATAGCGGCATTAAAATACTTCGGTCATGATGCCGAACAATTTGACTGTCTGTTGTTAAGAATATTTTCGGTGGAAAGTATTGCAGAAAATGGCACCTTGATTCAGCCTACCTGTTTGACTCTGGAGGGACAGCAGGTGGTAGCCCTATATGATTTCTTGGAACAATTCTTCCGCAGCGCAGCTGCAAATAATGACATGGAGGCCGACGGAAGTTAACCAGCCATCCAGGGCCTATTCCCAGCATAAGACCCCTTTATTAGATTGGTGTCTATGGAAGTATTTAATTATGCAGTATAATAAAGGCAAGGATATTTTGCAGCCTGGCACCGCCCATTGAACGCCCGCTAGTATTGCAATATTTCTCTGCCGGGTTAGTTATAGTTAATCTGCGAGGAGGAATTTTTATGTTCAAACATATACTGGTTCCAGTCGACGGCTCGGATTTTTCAACTAATGCGGCCAAAAAGGCAGTGATAATTGCCCAGAAACATGGAAGCAAGATCACCCTTCTTCATGTGATCAACCACTCCCAGCTTTTCAGCATGGGGCCTCCTCAATCTCTCCCGGTTATTACCGATGTCATTATTGAAGGAGTGCGAAAAGGCGCAGAGAAGATTTTGGAGGACACTCTGCAAGCCATGGAACCGACCGAGGTTGAAGTAGATACCGGAATAGAATGGGGGACACCGGCGCAGGTTATCATCAACCTGGCCCGCAGTCAAACCTGCGACCTAATTGTTATGGGCAGCCGGGGCCTGGGAGCCGTATCAGGCTTACTGCTCGGAAGTGTCAGTGACCGGGTGGCTAAAGTAGCCCCCTGTCCGGTGATGCTTATAAAAGAATAGGATCAGTCTTTTTTCAACGGTAATATACTTAGGTTAGAATCGGAGGCTGGTTAATGAAAGGGAAATTTCTTATCGAGCAGGCTTGTGAACTAGCGTCCAAAGCCCACCTAGGCCAGTTCCGCAAGGGTACGGACATCCCTTATATAGCACATCCCATGGCCGTTGCTGTGATACTGGCAGAGGCCGGCGCTACCACTGATGCGGTGATAGCCGGTATTCTTCATGATGTAGTAGAAGACAGCTGCTTCACCCTGGAGGAAGTGGAAAGAACATTCGGGAATCGAGTCCGGACCTTGGTAGAAGCCTCTTCTGAACCGGATAAGTCTTTGCCCTGGGAAGCAAGAAAAGCCCATACTCTTGAATCCCTGCAAGAAGTTGATCGGGATATCTGGCTTACGGTCCTGGCAGACAAGCTGAATAATATCAGAACCATGATCAGAGATTACCAGATCCACGGAGAAGCTATATGGGAGCGCTTTAATCGGGGACGGAATGAGCAGGAATGGTACTACAAAGGTCTGGTGGAAGGCCTGCGGCCCAATTACCGCTATCTCCCCTGTATGTTCTTTGAGTTTGAAGCGCTGGTAAAACATCTTTTTGATTCTCCTAATGCTTGACCCCTGTTATATTAGGGTAGGGCTTCCTTTTTGGTTTACAAAACAAACCAGGCCCCACCTGATAGAGCTAAGGCATTTAGCTTATCAAGTGAGGCCCAACCCGAATTGCCAACTCAACCATCCGGTGTCCAGCCCCATTTATTGAGCTTCACTGCTTAGTACGTGAGCTGCACTCCTGATTTCCTCCGGTTTTCCGATCATTATCAGACAGTCCCCGCCTTGAATTATATGGTCTGCGCCTGGATTGGGAATGTATTCTTCCCCCCGGTTGATTGCCAGTATGCTGGTTCCAAAACGCTTACGCAGATCCACTTCAGACAGGGTTTTTCCAGCTATGCCTGACTCATTATCCACCCTAACCCTTTTAACTTCCATATCGCTGAGAGATTTTCTTAAGGCCTTGGCTTCTGCCCCCAGAAATCCCACGCTTCTCAGCATCCCGTAGTTCTCACTGCGCACCTGCTGAATATATTCTTCGATTTCATCCCCGGGCACCATATACTGATCCAGAACCCGGGCAAAAATCTCTACCGAGGTCTCGTATTCTTCTGGTATCACCGCATCAGCACCCAGATCGTGCAAGTCCTCCATGTCGACTACCAGCCTGGTGCGTACGATAATATGAGTGAGCGGATTCATTTTTCTAACCATGTAGGTTATCCTGCGCAGAGCAGCCGAATCACTTATGGCTATTACTACTACCCGGGCTCTTTCAATGTTGACATGTCTTAAAACGGTTTCATGAGTTGCATCTCCAAAATATATAGGCTGCCCCTTTTCCTGTTCCAGACGGACCGTCTCCGCATTTATCTCCAGTATCACATAGGGTATCCCGGCATACTGGGCGGCCCGGGACAAATTGCGTCCATTTAAGCCATAGCCGATGATAACCAAATGGTTATCCTGTTCAAGGTCGTTTTCCAGGTCAATGGTCCAGGGATATCTTCCGCTCCTCAGCCTTTCCGGCAGAGGCATTTTACAGGACCATGCTGCCACCTGAGGAGCAACAGAAATAAGGAAAGGGGTGAGCATCATGGTCAGGATCGATGCCGCCAGAAAGCCCTGATACAGTTCTGGACTCAGCAAACCATGGGTTATGCCGCTCTGGGCCAGAATGAAGGAGAATTCGCCCACCTGGCACAGGGTAAACCCCACTATGATGGCCACTCGCAAAGGGTATCCCAGGAGGATTCCAGCCAGGGCAGCCACCAGGCCTTTTATAAGCAGAATAGCCAGGGTGAAAATAATCAAGGTGCCCAGGTGAGAAAAGACCGTCTGAACGCTTAGAAGCATTCCTATGGATACAAAAAACAGGCTGGTGAAGGTATCCATAAAGGGTATTACATTGGCCAGGGCCTGATGGCTGTATTCAGATTCGGCGATGATCAACCCGGCCAGGAAAGCTCCCAGGGCCAAAGAAAGACCGGCACTGTAGGTAAGCCCGGCTATGGAAAAGCATATTACCATAATACTTAGCATAAACAGTTCCCGGCTCTGGGTACGGGTAATCTGATAGAGTACCGGCGGAAGCACATACAGGGACAGCACAATAACAGCAGCGATTAAGATCCCGGCTTTGAGCAATATCATCCACAGGCCGGAGCTTGCTTCGGTTCCCGCCGCCGCTGCCAACCAGGGAGTAAAGAGCATCATGGCCACAACTATAATGTCCTGGTAAATTAAAATTCCCAGAGCAGTCTTGCCCTGAGGGGTATCCATCTCCAGTCTTTCCCCCAGCTGCTTGAGGACAATGGCGGTGCTGCTCAGGGATACTAAAAATCCCAGAAACACAGCCTGGTTCACGGGCATATGCATCAGCCTGGCTATGAGAAAGGTTAATAATATGGTTAATCCTACCTGGAAACTGCCCCCCAGCAGGATAGTTTTTTTTATGCTGATCAAGCTTCTGAAGGAAAATTCCAGGCCTATGCTGAACAACAGCAAGATTACGCCAATCTCGGCAATGGATTCAACCTGATGAACGGATTTTACCAGACCTATCCCGTACGGTCCGGCCAGAATGCCGGTTAACAAAAATCCAACAATAGAAGGAATCTTGATCCGGTGGCAAATATAAAGTACTGCCACCGCTATGGCAAATATTATAACTATATCATTAAGCAAACCTAATTCTATTTCTGCTCACCTGCCTAATTCACATCTCTTTTTTGCTTGGTGTTTTATGTACAGCTAAATTCTATTCTCAATATTTACAAAATATGAACTTCTTCTCTGAGCTTTATAAAAGACTATTCCAACTCTCCGTCAAACTCCTGCCCGGTAAATCTTCCAACCCTGCGTCTACTTGTAATGCAATCAATGGTATCCACAGAAATCCCTCAGATCTGATCTGATATACCTGCCCGTAGCTCCTGTTATATATAATAACACAGGATAATCCTACATCTTAAAACCTTCATCGCTTTTTTAGGACGAATTTTAGCAGGTTGTCTTCAGTATAACTCAACGCCAGGCCGCTATTGCACATATGAGACAGAAAGGCTGAAACGCTGCTGAACAATCGTATATAATGATTGCGATTTAACTGCAGACCCTCATACTCCATCAACTTGCGGACGATCTCCTCCCGGCCTCGAGGTATTTCCAGTATCAACTCCAGTTTCCGCAGGATATCCATTAACTCCCTGTAGTTCTCTTCAACAAGCCCAACCACGTCCTGGCTGAGTCCCCCATGAGACAAATAACAGGCCCGGGAGGCACATGCCTCCCTTAAGCTTTTTATCGTATTCAGCTGACTTTCCAGGTCAGCAATATAAAGAAATGGATTAAGCCTCAATTCCTTTTCGGATATTATGCTGTCCCCCAGAAACAGTACATTATCCGGAGTAGCAATTCCCAGCTGTCCCAAGCTGTGTCCGGCCAAATCCAGTATTTCAAATTCTGTTCCATGGATTTCCTGGATCCCCGGGGAAATAATCCGGCTCACCTGGGATGGAGCAGGCATTAAATATTTCCCGGTCAATAGCCTCAGGGGATAGGCTGAATAGAGGTGAAAGGGGGTGAGTATGGGATTATTAATAAACGCTGCCTCAATTTCCGATGCCAGTATCTGACACCTGCTGTCTCTTTGCAGTCGCTGGTTGCCTCCGCAGTGGTCGGCATGAGCATGGGTGTTAAATATTCCCCATAAATTCCACCCGAGCTCATTTAGTATTTTTAATATTTCGCCTGCCCGGGTAGCGCTGGGACCGCTGTCTATTAACAAACAGCTTCCATCGTCAAATGAATATAATCCTACCCCGGTTGAATCCCTCATCAGGGCATAGGTGTTTCCCCTAAGGTGCTGCAGTTCCATGCCTGTTGCTCCCTCCAGTAATAGCTGCTTGTCCAGTTAGCAAGCGGGCAAAATCCCTTGCAGTTATGTGGGGAAAGAACCGGGCCAAGCCTAGGTCATTTAGGCAGGTCTCAATATCATCCCGCCGATATTCTGTCCCAATCAGCCCCTGTTCCAGTTCTTCTACATCCCGGGCCGCAAAGTAGTCCCCATATATCCGGCATGCAACTATCAGTCCGCCTTTGATTGCCATTTGAATATCCATATGGCCCCAATCGAAGGAGGCCGTTTTCCTGATATCATAGGCGGGTGATTTACCATAGTTCCAGGACCAGGCAGAATATTTCTCATCCCTCATCCTCTCAATATCCTTAAGATCGGAAGGAGCAAGCTCATAGATTTCTTTGCCACCTTCCAGGGCCAGCAGTTCAGTGGTCAGTATCTGCTTAAACTCTTCCACGCTGACCGGACTCAACAGATGCTCACTAATATTGGTAACCCGGCTGCGCACCGATTTTATGCCCTGGGAAGATATCTTCTCAGCCTGCGGATTCAAGGCCCGGGCCATAATCTCCAGGTTGGAATCAAACAGGATCGTGCCATGATGCAAAAGCCGCCCTTTGTACATAAATTGAGCATTACCGGAGAATTTGCGGCCGCTGATGGTAATATCATTTCTGCCCTGGTTTTCCGCTTGGACGCCTATCTTATCCAGAGCCGCTATAACCGGACGGGTGAACTTTTCAAAATTAGCAAAATCATTATTTTCATTTACTACCAGGGTATAATTAATATTGCCCAAATCATGATAAACAGCACCCCCGCCGGACATCCTGCGCACAACTTTTATGTCTTCCCCCTCGATAAAGGCCTGGTTTATCTCTTCAATGGTGTTCTGATTCCTCCCCACAATGACTGCAGGCTGATTTTGCCACAGCACAAAATAACTATGAGGTCCGGACCAGTTTTTGACTAGGTGTTCTTCCATGGCCAGATTGAAATAGGGATCAAGGGAACGGTTAATTATTCCTATCATTAATTTAACCTCCTTGAGCTTCATATATAAACAGGGGAGCGGTCTGACCGTTCCCACTGGGTTTGAGTATCTTGGTATAATCCTATTTAACGCCGGGGGGGGTTAGATGAATGGCCTGTCCATGCACGTCCAGTACTGCCTCTATCAGTGCTTCGCCCAGAGTAGGATGAGGATGTATAACCCCCGCTATCTCACTTGCTTTCATCTGGTTTTTGACCATCATGGTTCCCTCGCTTATCAAGTCGCTGGCATGAGGTCCTATGATATGCACCCCTATGATCACGTCATCTTTATCAGCCAGAACTTTAACCATGCCCTGGCCTTCACCCATGGTCAAGGCTTTGCCGTTGGCTGCAAACTGAAATTTCCCGGTCCGATATTCAATCCCCTGTTTACGGGCCTCTTCTTCGCTCATACCGGTACTGGCAATTTCGGGTATAGTGAAAACGCATGCCGGCACGGCATGATAATGAACCCTGGTATGGAGTCCGGCCATATTCTCCACCGCTGCCAGGCCTTCCTCGGAAGCAACGTGAGCCAGCATAAAGCCGCCTATTACATCGCCTATGGCATATATGCCCTCAATATTGGTAGCAAAGCTCTGGTCTACCTTAAGGAATCCTGCTTCATCCCGCTCAATCCCCAGTTGTTCCAGGTTCAAACCCTCCACGTACGGTTTTCTTCCCCCGGCCACCAGGACCACATCCGTCTCGCTCTGAATAAGTCCTTTTTTCCCGCTGGCAGTGATCTTAAGGAAGCTATGACCGGCGGCAACTTTTTCCACCCAGGCTGAAGTGTGAACATTTATCTTCTGTTTTTTCAGGAAAACCAGCATACGCTTGCCCAGTTCATTATCCAGGCTGTTTAACAGATAAGGCAGGTATTCAAATACCTCCACCTGGCTGCCAAGGGAATTAAATATGCAGGCAAACTCCAGCCCTATTACTCCTCCTCCAACAATCGCCAAGCGCGGCGGCACCCGGTCCATCTCCAACATCTGGTCACTGTTTATTACTCCCGGCAGTTCTATACCCGGAATTGGCAGAGAAGCAGGCACCGAGCCGGTGGCCAGCAACAAATTCCGCCCCTGGACATATTGGCCGTTTACCAGCACCGTGTTTTTATCGATTACTTCCGCCTGGCCATTTATTCTCTCGACCCCGTTAGACTTGAGCAGTTTTTCGATTCCGGCCAGGAGATCACTTACTATTTTATTCTTGCGTTCCCTGGCCCCGGCCATATCAAAGGATATATTTTCCGCTTGGATGTTAAACTCCAGACTGTTGCATATATCTCTCATGGCCAAAGCATTGCGGTAGTATGACTTAGTGGGGATACAGCCCCGGTTCAGACACACCCCTCCCACCCGGTCTTTTTCCACCAGCACCACATTCATCCCCAGCTGTCTGGCCCGGATGGCGGCCACATATCCACCCGGCCCCCCTCCGATTATTATCAGGTCTTTCATTAATCCGCAGCCTCCCATTTAACCACTGGTTTACGGGCCGCAGTTACTTCATCTACCCGTTTGATAACTGCATTTTGGGGAGCGTTTATGAGCAATTCCGGTTCCTCTGCTGCTTCCCGGGCAATTGAGCGCATAGCTTCAAGGAACTCATCCAAACGCGCTTTGCTTTCAGTCTCGGTTGGCTCGATCATAATAGCTTCGCTGACTATCAACGGGAAATAAACGGTAGGGGGATGGTAGCCATAATCGATCAATCGCTTGGCAATATCCATGGTGGAAATGCCATTCTGGTCTAATTGTTTTTTGGAATTGGCGATAAATTCGTGTTTACATAGACGATCCACCGGTATATGGTAATATTCCCGGAGCTGATGCCGGATATAATTGGCATTTAATACTGCGTGCTGACAGGCCTCTTTCAATCCTTCGGCCCCCAGGCTTTTGATATAGGTATAGGCCTTAACAATTACTCCGAAATTGCCGTAGAAATTTTTCACCTTACCAATAGATAAGGGCATATCATAGTTAAATCTATAAGTATCCTCCTCTTTAACCGCTACCGGCCGGGGCAAAAATTTCAGCAGATGGGATTTAACTCCCACCGGGCCAGAACCAGGCCCTCCACCTCCATGAGGAGTGCCGAAGGTCTTGTGCAAGTTGACATGGACTACATCGAATCCCATGTCTCCTGGACGGGCCACACCTACTATGCCGTTCAGGTTAGCTCCATCATAATAGAGTAATCCGCCGGCTGCATGTACAATAGCAGCAATTTCCTGTATCTCTTCCTCAAATAGACCCAGAGTATTGGGATTGGTCAGCATCAAGCCGGCCACCTCTTCATTCATTTTAGCCTTCAAGTCATCCAGGTCCACCAATCCGCGCTGGTTGGACTTTACCTCTATCACGTCAAAGCCAACTACGTTAGCAGTAGCCGGATTAGTACCGTGGGCCGAATCGGGAACCATCATCTTGGTTCTGAGAACATCACTCCGGTTCAAATGGTAAGCCTTGATAATCATAACCCCGGCCATTTCCCCATGGGCTCCAGCGGCCGGCTGCAGGGAGAATCCATCCATACCGGTTATTTCTGCAAGTATCTCCTGCATTTCGTAATATATCTGCAATGCCCCCTGTATGGTGTCTTCCGGCTGGCAGGGATGCAGCCCGGCCAAACCCGGCAGCCTGGCTGCCCATTCATTTATCTTGGGATTATACTTCATGGTACATGAACCCAGAGGATAGAACCCGCTGTCTACCCCGTAAGCCCGGGTTGACAACTCGGTAAAATGCCGGACTGCTTCCACTTCGCTGACCTGAGGAAGACCCGGCTCCTGGCCGCGCCAGAAGCTGCTGGGAATGGATTCCTTGATGTCAACTTCCGGCACATCCACCGGGGGCAAAACAAAAGCATTGCTTTCCTTTACCTCTTTTTCAAAAATAAGTTTATTCATCTCTTGTCCCTCCTAACACAGCGGCCAGAAGATCAATTTCTTCTTTGCTTCTTTTTTCGGTAAAGGCCAGCAGCAGGGCATCATCCAACTGATACCCTCCTATAATGCCGTTTTCCAGCAGTATGCGATTGGCTGCAGCCGGATCTTTTACCCGGACAGCAAATTCCATAAAATATGGCTGCTTGAATCTGAGTTCCAATCCCTTCTTCTCCAGTTGCTGCTGAGCGTACAATGCCAGATGATGTGAACGGAGGGCGATTTCTCTCAAACCCTGCTCGCCGACCAGGGCCAGATACATGCTGGCTGCCAGGGCACACAGGGCTTCATTGGAACATATATTGGAGCCCGCTTTTTCCCGCCGTATATGCTGTTCCCGGGCCTGCAGAGTCAGAACATAGGCTCGGCGGCCATCCAGGTCGGCAGTCTGCCCAACAATACGACCCGGTATTTTACGCATCAGTTCCCTGCTAGCCGCCAGGAAACCCAGGTAAGGTCCCCCCAGGCTCAGACTGTTTCCCAGGGGTTGACCTTCACCCACTGCAATATCTGCTCCCCACTCTCCAGGGGATTTGAGGCATGCCAGGGATATGGGTTCTACCGCCATTATAAATAGGCCCTTCCGGGAGTGAACCGCTTTTTCCAAATCTTCCCCGTCTTCCAGCACTCCATAGAAATTAGGCTGCTGAATTACCGCACAGGCAGTTTGTCCATCGAGGGCCTCAATCATGGCTTCAATGTCGGCTGCTCCATCCTTTCCCGGCACCAGAACTACTTCCAGCCGCCCGGAAAGGGTGTAGGCTTGCAAAACCTCCAGGTATTCAGGGTGGACGGTATCAGAAATAACCACTTTTCTTCGTCCTTTACCGCTGCTGCAAGCCAGGTTGCAGGCTTCCGCCAAGGCGCTGGCTCCGTCATACATGGAGGCATTGGACACATCCAAACCGGTGAGTTTACATATCATGGTCTGGTATTCAAATATGGACTGTAATATACCCTGGCTTATTTCAGGCTGATAAGGGGTATAGGCCGTATAAAATTCTGAACGCAGCAGCAATTGTTCTACCGCTGCCGGGATATATCGGTCATACGCTCCGGCTCCCAAAAAACATGGATGGTCCTCAGTACTTATATTTTTGGCGGCCAGGTCTTTCAACAGGCGGCGAATCTCCATTTCGCCCATTCCCGGGCCAAGATTCAAGTTTTTTTGAAGCTTTACTTCTTCTTTTATATCGCTGAATAACTCCTCCAGACTATTCAGCCCAATCCTTTGCAACATTTCTTCTGCCACCGACGGCGGATTAGGAGTATATTTCACCCAACTTCCTCCTCGTATGCAAATCTTAACGCCAATATAACCATAACCGCTGTTATTCCAGAGTTTCGCAAAAGGCAGCGTACTCCTCCGGGGACATTAGCTCATCCAATTCCTTCAGATCAGATAATTCTATTATGGCAATCCAGTTCCCATAGGAATCTTCATTCAACAACTCCGGGGCTTCTTCCAGTTCCTCATTAACTTCAGCTACAATTCCGCCTGCCGGACTGAACAGCGTAGCTACTGCCTTTACTGACTCAATAACGCCCATGGATTCGCCCATAGCAACTTCTTCGCCTATTTCCGGCAGTTCCACAAATACGATATCTCCCAGATGATGCTGGGCATAATCGGTTATGCCCACATGACCCTTCTGACCGTTAACTCTAATCCATTCATGCTCATTGGTATAGAGTAATTTCTTAGGTATGTTCATTGTTAACCCCTCCGTAAATTAAATTTATATATTAAAAAGTTCACTGCATTCCCCCTTGCAGGTGCCGGGAATATACAGCAGAAATCAAGCTCCTATATGGTTGGAGTAAGAAGCAGAATTACTATTTAGATTTGGTATTTTTACGGTAAAAAATACCCTTTTCTACTATCGCCGGAACTGCTTTACCCCTAATAATTACATCTATAAGGCAGCCGGGTTCACTGTATTCCATGTTTACCAGAGCCAGTCCTAAAGGCTTCTTGAACGTGGGTGAATGAAGTCCGGTAGTTACATGCCCGGCTTCTTTTCCGTCCACTTGGATTTCATAGTGAGAACGAGGTATTCCTTTCCCTAACATGGAAAATTCAACCAGTTTTCTTTTTAATCCTTCCTGTTTCTGTTGCAGCAGGGCGGATCGGCCCATGAAGTCATCGGCCTCGAGTTTAACGAAAAATCCCAAACCCGCTTCCAGCGGAGTGATATCTTGATCTATCTCCTGCCCGTATAAAGGCAGTTTGGCTTCAAAGCGGAGGCTGTCTCTGGCACCCAGCCCTACGGGACTGACTTGCTCTCCACCCGCCCGGATTATTTCTTCCCATATAAATAGAGCTTGTTCTGGAGCTGCATATATTTCAAAACCGTCTTCCCCGGTATATCCAGTCCTGGATACCAGGCATTCCACTCCCGATATCTTAACTGCGGGATTAAACCAGAAAAATCTGATGGTGTTCAAGTCTACATCGCTTATTTTTTGCAGTATCTCTTGAGCCTTGGGCCCCTGAAGGGCCAACTGAGCGTATTCCTCGGAAACATTACGGGCAGTTACTCCAGGAATTAGATTCTCCTGTATCCACTCATAATCTTTGGCGGCATTGGCGGCATTGACTACCAGGAGATAAGTGCTGTTATTATATCGGTAAACCAGCAGATCGTCTACTACTCCCCCGTTGGGGTAACACATGAGACAGTAGATAACCTGAAAGTCCTGCATACTCTTGACTTCATTGGTTACCAGCATTTGCACCATTTCCTCAGCCCTGTCTCCCACCAGCAAGATCTCACCCATATGGGATACATCAAATAATCCGGCTCTTTCACGCACCATGTTATGTTCCTTGATTATACCCATGCCTTCATACTGTACCGGCAATTCCCATCCACCGAAGTCGATGATTTTCCCCTTATACTTAAGGTGCGCGGGATAGAGCGGGGTTCTTTTTAACGCCATGGTATTCCTCCTCATCTTATTTACAATTAGATTCCTTATCTTGTATTTGGTGATTGTGCCAGCGGGGGTGCATATTATAAGGCGGCAGGATGTACTTGTGCTCCATATTATAATCTTTATTACCCGTTTTTTATAAGAATGAAACTCTTGGTTCATTTCGACTTATTATTTCCGACGGCACAATAAATGTGTTATTATTTTCACATTATATATTTTGTCATCAAAATCCTGCATCATTAATCAGTATAAACAAAAAAAAGGTTACAAATTTCATTTTTCTTCTGTCATCCTTCTATCTTGATGGGGCTTTATTGTTTAACCGTTACCATCAGCAGACCTGTATTTATTCCGTTTTGATTAAGCAGTCAAATTGTATTGATTGCAATCGGCTCTTAATATCCGATCGAGTAGGGTAATGCTGCATTCAGCCCAGCTCACCGTTACAAATGACTCCCTGGCGTTGGGTTATCTTCCCGCTGGTTAGGCGATAGGGTTTCTTTCAACCCATCGGCCTAGCAAACATGCTGGTCAAACCCCAAAAAAAGAACCTGCCTCCGGCAGGTCTTTATATGGAGATGTAATAGGGATGGGGGGGGTTAGTGAATTCTATCTAGTTGGCACAAACTGGAGAGTGAGAGTGTATATTTAGAAGGAAGTAGATCGGGGGAAATTCTCTGGTCTATCATTAATCCACTTTCCTTCATAAGCAAGATTACCATCAGTATAATAAGACTTACCCTGACCACTGCGAACTCCGTCCTCCCATTCACCCTCATAACGCAGGGTTCCATCCGGGTAGTATTCTTGGCCCTGTCCGCAGCGTTTGCCGTCTTTCCATTGTCCTTCATATTTGCCTCCGCTCCGGTAATAGGCAGCTCCAAAACCGTTGGGCTTGCCATCCGTAACCTGGCCTTCATAATTGGCAATAACATTGTTTCTCAGGGTTAGATTTTCTATTCTGGCCATCTATTACCCGCCTCTCATTATCTTAACTTGTTAAATATTCATTTTATTTCGATCCTATGAGCATCTGTTCCACTATCCTGGATCTTAGGCAGGACTATCTTCAGCACCCCATCTTTATAATCTGCGGTAATCCCCTCACTGTGTATGTTCTGAACATAAAAACTTCGGCTGACCTTACCCCGTCTTCTTTCTCTGCGGACGAAATTTTCTTTTTCTTCGTCCAGATCTTTTTGCTTCTGGGCGGATATAGTCAAAACGTCTTCTTTAAACTCAACTACTATCTCCTCTTTGTTAATACCCGGCAATTCTGCTTCTACTATATATTCGTTGTCATTTTCCTTTATATCGGCCCGGATGTTCATACCCAGTTCATTAAGCAAATCCCCCCCGAGAATATCTTTAAACAACTCGGTATTGAACAGGGTTTCTGCTAATTCCTTTCTCTTGCGGAAAGGTGTCAGATCAAACATCTTCCCCGCCTCCTTTGCTCAATATCTTGAAGAATTTGATCATATTATTTTTATATGCAAAATACATGCCAAAAATCTCCTTCGCCCTCAATAAATTAAACCGCTCTATCAGAGCGGTTTTTAATTGATTGATATTATTTTCATTATCGACCGTATTGTTGCATATTGTTGATATTAGCACCATAACGCATCGATACGCTACAATTTTAAGCTTTGATTTTATAAACTTTCATTTTTCGGTAAATAGTGCTGCGGTTAACCCCCATTTCTTTGGCTACCCGAGTGATATTGCCTTCAAAGCGCTCCAGGAGATCTATTATCATGGTTCGCTCCTGTTCCTGCATCATTTTCTTCTTTTTCCCTCGAGCCTCATACAAACTTAAATCCGGCAAATCATTAATCAATCTGTCATCGGCCAGGTCATATTTTATACGTCTTATCTCGGGCGGTAAATGCTTGACTCCCACCGGTTGAGTACCGGCCAAATGAACCATCCTCTCTACCACATTTTGCATTTCCCGAATATTTCCGGGCCAAGTGTATTTTTGCAGATACTCTTCCACCCTTCCCCGTTCTGAGTCCAGGGACTCCTGCCCCAGCGGGATCTTACTTAGAAAATAATCAAACAACAACATGATATCTTCACGGCGCTGCCTTAAGGGAGGAATATCAATATTTATTACATTCAATCGGTAATATAAGTCGGCTCTGAAATTGCCTGCTTCAACTTCCTGCCAGAGGTTTTTATTGGTGGCACAGATTACTCGGACGTCAACTGGGATAATACGGCTGTCTCCGATACGGGTGATATTCTTTTCCTGTAGTACCCGCAGCAGGGTTACCTGCTGTTCCAGAGGCATATCTCCGATTTCATCCAGGAATAGAGTCCCTCCGCTGGCCAGTTCAAATTTTCCCGGTTTGCCGCCTTTGCGGGCACCGGTAAAAGCTCCCTCAATATAGCCGAAGAGCTCGCTGCCAATCAGTTCCCGGGGAATGGCCCCGCAGTTAACCGCTATAAAAGGTCCGCTCTTGCGCTGGCTTTCACTGTGGATTGCCTGGGCAAAAACCTCCTTTCCGGTACCGCTTTCTCCTTCCAGCAGAACATTGCTTGTACTGCTGGCTGCCATTCTAGCAAGATGTATAGCTTCCTTCATAGTGGGACTGGCAGTGATGATATCCTGGAAAGAATAGCTGGCCCGGGCACCGCTGAAGCGATTTACCAGCATATGAATATCCTCTATAGGACTGAGGTATACCACTCCGCCTTTGATAACTCCCTCTTTATTACGAAATGGTATGCCTGATACTACCGCATGCAGCTTGTGTTCCTGCCCGGTCAGCAACACCTCAACATCCCGGTAGGGTTTACCGGTTTTCAGCATAGCACGAGTATGGGGAATATTCTGGCCCAGATACTCGGTTAGATTTTTTCCCTGCATCTCCTCCTGGCTATGCCCCATCAAGCCCTGGGCCGCCAGGTTGACTTCCTTTATCTTGCCCTGAGTATTGACTATGATAGCGCCATCCGGCATATGCATAAAAATATCTATGTACACGCTGTTGCGATACTGGAGTCGATCATTTTCCATCTGCATTTCATGCTGTATGCTGACATCCCTTATATTAAACAACAGAAGGCGGCGGCCTGATACAAACAAAGGTTTCACCTTCACCTCTGCTAAAAATAACTTGCCTGTCCCGGTTAAATGGCCTATCTCCACTGCTTTCCCCTCATATACCGCGGTCTCTATCATCTGGTATACAAGTTCCCGGTATTCCAGCGGAATGAGAGAGTAAATATCTAGATTTAAGAGCTCCGCTTTACTTAGCTCATACATTTCCTGGGCTTTGCGGTTGGCATCAACAATTCCGCCGGTAGTATTAACCAGCAGCATACTGTCTGGATGGTGCTCAAAAATATTTAAATCACTCAATCATACGCCCCTCCCTATAAACCCTGATAGTATTCAATATAAACCAGGGTTCGGTCTCCCCTCAGCCACAATCTGCTATTAATCCTTAATATTTCTATTCTTTCTTTGCTGTAAAATCCCTGCTCTGTACTCTTTGGCCTATGAAGAGAAATGATTGCCGATGCAGGGGAGGATCCTGTTGATGTCCGTGAACATTTCCATGTTTTTCGTGGTCCAGCACTATTATTCTTTCCCACTACCCTTCCAAATTTTCTTTCATTGTTTTTTGCAGAAATTGTACTATTTCTAAGTTTTTTTACCTTTACAGGAAGGTATTTCTGGATACTCAAGCGAATTGATAGTTTACGTATCAAGTGTAATCTATGTTTAATAATATAACTTTGTTTGGAGCAAAAATTGCCGTTCACCTGTTCTTAACCTGGACGGGTATTTTTAATCTTTTACGTTTTAATAGAGGGATATAAATTATGAATAAAATGCAGGAAGAGCAAAGTATTAATAATGGGGTGCTGGAGATATTGACTCTGGGCCAATTTCTGGTGCGCCGGGGGAACGAAATAATTTCCAGCGAAAATAAACGCTCCTATCGCATATGGGAATTGTGCAAATACTTTGTTACAAAACAGGATAAAGCAACTTACTCGGAAACCATAATGGAAGATTTATGGCCTGACCGTGATTATGCTGACGCCAAACAGGCTCTTCGAACTCAGATATACCGACTGCGTATGCTTCTGGACAAAAAAGGAACTCCAGAAGAAAATTCCTGTATTATATTCTCAGGAGGAGCTTACGCTCTCAATAAAAGTTCCGGTTACTGGTTGGATGCTCAGGAATTTGAACGCTTATATCATGAAGCTGTACATATCACTAATAAAGATCCTGATTCTGCTATAGATAAATACCAAAAAGCAGCCAGGTTATATAAGGGCGACTATCTGCCGGAAATTTCCTATGCAGAATGGGTAATTCCGGTAAGAAACTTTTACAATCATCTCTATATCCAGCTGGTTCTAGACCTAACCGTCCTGTTGCATGAACAGGGAAGAAATGAAGAGATTATCGAAGTCCTGGAAAATGCCTTTCTCATAGAATTCTTCGAAGAAGAATTCCATTTCCGCTATCTAAGGGCGCTGCTCGCGGCCAGGCGTCCGCGGCAGGCTCAATCTCATTACGAATACACTTCTTCGGTTTTCTATCGGGAAATGGGTATAGAAATGTCATCCTCCATGCGTGATTTATACCGGAGCATTCTTTTTCAAAACAATTCAGTCAATCGAGACCTGCATCTGGTACAGAGTACTTTGTCCGAAGCTTCCGCTGCAGGCGGTGCTTTTCTCTGCACCAGCGATGTTTTTCGCTATCTCTACAACCTGGAAGTTCGCCGAAACGAACGCAGCGGCCAATCGGTATTCCTGGGCATGCTTACTTTGACCTGGCCGGCAATGGAAAATGAAGATCTGGCTGGAATGAAAGATGATATGGACTGTTTGGAAGAAACCCTCTTAAACAGCCTGCGCAAAGGAGATGTAGTCTGTCGCTGGAATGAATCCCAGTACCTGATTCTCCTGCCCGAGATAACCCTGGAAAATACTGATCTGGTGATGCGCCGTATCAAATTCAATTTTCGTCGTTTCTCTGCTAACCAGCAGGTGGATATCACCAGCAGTGTAAAAGCTGTGCAGCCCGGCGGCATAGAATAAGTATAATAGATCAACTTGAGAATTCCTGTAACTAATATGTAATTATATCCTGCTAAAATAATGTTGAGATTACCTCTTCTTACCATTGTTTTGGTAGCCGCAGTCGGGATTTCCTGGCTGCTGTTTTTTTCGCTGGAGGAAATATAAGTGATAAGGCTCAAAGATGTCGGCTCTGCAAATTAATTTCCTGTGACTGACTTGTGACTGCTTCCTGCTATTATTGCATAAACTATATGAATTCAGACCAATACCGGTTTACTATATAAACCAATACCATCCGAAACAGAGGGGGAAGAGGAATGGAAACGGAAAGACCGTCTGCCCAGCCAATAGGGACTACATTTTTAATACGGATACAATTCAGACAGAATGCAACCTGGCAGGGGCGTGTTGAGTGGCTGGAGGGTAAAAAAAGCAGACCTTTTCGAAGTTTGCTGGAGATGAGTCAGTTGATGCAGGAAGCATGGGAAGAAACCCGGGGAATCGAAGCCGGCCAGGAATTTTTCAGCTGGGATGAAAAAGGCGAGGTTTCATAAGGAATCTCATTAAACCTGGAAAAGGTATCCGGACAATTTGGAAATCCTTACATTTTCCAGCCAACTTAAAACCCGCCGGTAATATAACCGGCCGGATATATTATGGCCTTAAACAGCAGGGTGTATTTCCCCGCTGTTTTTTTGAACCCAGTGTAAATATACAAGTTATTCTTATACTTTTGGTTGTCATTGTATGAAATTGTAGCAAATTATTCCCTGGTATATGTTAAAATATAGCAAATAAGTCCTTAATATCCCTTAGTTCAATCTGCTTTTGGAGTTGATATTATTGAGCAGTATGCCAGTTCCCTATACAGACTCTGATATTCATCTGAAGATTCATACCCTGGGCCAATTTTCCGTGAGCAGGGGTAATAGGCTTATTTCATCGGAAGCGCGGCGGTCCTATAAACTATGGGAGTTATTCAAGTTTATCATCAGCAACCGGGGCCGGAGTGTGCCGGGTGAAGTCATTATAGACAGCCTTTGGCCCGATCAGGATTACAATGATGGCCGCAACTCGCTGCATTCCATGATATACCGCCTCCGACAACTCATAGACGATAACTGCGACGGAGCATCTTCAGTATCATCTATCATTTTTTCAGCCGGAACCTATACCTGGAACGAAGCCACCAACTGCTGGCTGGATTCCCTGCACTTTGAAAAACTCTGCTTATCGGCCCGGCAGCTAAGCAGCACCGAGTCGGAAAAGGCCATTCCCCTTTACATGGAAGCTTTGGAGCTATACAAAGGAGACTACCTGCCGGAATTATCTTATACCGAATGGACCATTCCCTTGAGGAATTATTACCACCGGCTTTACGTAAATGCAGTACAGGAGGCGATTAATCTCCTGAATAAAAATGGTGATCATGAAAAAGTCATCGAGATATGTGAAAAGGCTATCCAACTGGAATTTTATAAGGAAGAGATCCACGGCGCCTATCTGCTGGCTCTTCTGAAGGTGGGCAGTATCTCCCAGGCTCGTTCGCACTTCGAATACGCTTCTTCCATTTTCCACAAGGAAATGGGTATAGACTTGAAAGATGTTTTACCTGAGATCTCAATATTACAGGAGCTGCATCTGACCAATATCAACTGGGACCTTTCCATGATCCGGCAACATCTGGATAAATCCATTGACCCCCCCGGCTGCATGCTCTGTTATCCCGATGTATTCCGTTTTATATATAAAACCGAGCTAAGGCGCTCAGAGCGCAGCGGCATCCCCATATTTCTGGCTATGTTCATGCTGGAGTCCCATAACTGCCAGCCGGAGTTGGAGCATCAAAAACACATGGATTTGCTCCATCGCACCCTGGAATCAAGTCTCCGCCGGGGAGATGTGATTTGTCGCTGGAATGAACGGCAATATCTGCTGCTCCTAACTGCTCTGGATGCCGAACAGGCGGTCAAGGCTGTAAACCGTATTCAGCACTCCTTCCTGTCTAACTGTCACTCCCAGGTAAAACTGAGCAGTGAGATAAAACCGGTGGTCCTGAGCAGCCTGGAGTGAGAACTCATTCTTGTGGTCAGGTTTCTAGTCCGTGTGACTGACTTGTGATTGCTTGTCTCTATACTTATAGATAGGTAACTATAAAACTTTCTGAGAATCTAATTTTTACTCCCCCTAATACGGGCCTGGTACTGGAGGCGCTCATCCCGGGAAGATCTTGATGTTGTTCCTTCGGTGCCTGAGATCATAAGGAGGTGTTTAATGGGTCAAGATTACCAGCCTCACATGGATAAATTTTTCTGATCAAATTCTGCTTCTACCCAGCAGGTGCAGGATAAATTTGATTGGAAGGCGCAATAACTCTATCTTTTTCAAGTCTCCTTAAGTTATTGATGCAGGAAGCCAATTAAATGTACAGTTTCTCTACAACAATGGAGAGATAAGGAAGATGCCTCACAAAACTTACCTACAATTTATTGTGATAGGAGGTCAATTTATGAAGAATATGAAAACTTCAGGAATATTTGCTCTACTGGCAACATTGCTTGTCATTTCCCTTTTAATGTCTTCTAGTTTGGTTTTTGCAGAAGGGGGTTCTGATATTGTAGACAAGAGTTCCCTAAATATTACTGGCCAAGGCGCTGATGTATCAACCAGATGCGAAATATCCAAACAAGTCATAAACTCAGATACTACCGATAAATTTGATATTGACTTGTATCCTTACCCGTCTGGCGCAAAAATCTCTACTATATCCCTGGCAAATGGCGAAAGCATAACTTTTGAGGGAAATACCTCCCTTAATGCGGGCCAGTACTACCTGGAAGAAACCAACCCGGGAGCAGCCAGTGTAGCTTATTCTTATGAACCCGAAGAGTACTTTGAGCTAAATGCTTGCGTTTCACAGATATGGGCTGATTATGAAAACACAGCCGATGAGTCCAATGGCGATATGTTGCTGGATCCCCCCAGTGCCACCTACGAAGTGTGGTACATTGCAACAGGGAATCCCATGAATGGCACCAAGGTATTCGGACCTGAGGTTGTTGCTCCTGTTCCCGCAGGAGGATCTGGCACCATCTACTATCAACCAACTGAGCCTGGCAATTATAAATTCAAGATAAATCACCATCTCAATAGAGACCCCAAAGTAGCCTGGAGTGATACTATCGAAGTTCCATCAGTAGGATGCTCAGCTCCGGTAGTGGTAACAGTCACCAACACTTTTGAAGAAGAATCCGAATACGGCAAGCTCTACATAAAGAAAATAGTTAATGGTAACGGACCGGATGGACCTTACGAAGTCAGCCTCTGTCCGACTGGTTCACCAGCGCTCCGGGTGGCCGATAATGGATCTGCCGACGATAATTGCATCTACCTGGAAATCTATAAAAATCAGGAGAACAGCTTCAAAAACGAAGCCTATGAATTTTGGGGCTGGTATTATGTCAGCGAGTATGGCCCCGTAAACAATAATCATCAGGGTTATCTGGTATATCTGTCTGATTCGAACTGGGATTATGATCCCGACAGCCCTATTGCCGGAGATGGCGAGGAAGGATTCCAGGTGCCGGATGAAAATACTCCCGTAAATCTTGATGATCCTTATGCAGATGTCTATCTGGTAATAGTAAACTATTTTAAAGGCGATACCCCGCCGGGTGAACCGGAACTGATTGTCAAAAAGAGAATCGGCAGCGGAACCTCAACCCAGAAGTATTACAATGCTGAACTGCAGAAGTGGGTATGTCCCTATTTGGATCGAGTATCGATAATGGAAGAAGGTCCCGATGTGGGAGAATGCAGCTGGGAAACCATAAGAAGCTTTCAAATAGCAGTTGGAGAGCCCTGGTCCATGACTTTGGCCGACATTTATGATGAATATGACTATGGCCAATACCGAGTTATTGAAACCGATACCGGTACCATAAGCAACTGGACCTCACTAAGTTATACCGTAGACGGTCAAAGCGGTAATGAATTCGAAATATATGGCGAAGAAACTGCTGATATAATCCTTGAAGTCACCAACAACTTCAGGACCGGCGGCGGTGGTGGTGGTGACACCTGGCCCCGGCTGACTGTTGAAAAGCAGATTGGTGAAGGGACCTCCACCCAAAATACTTATACCGTAGAACTGCAGAAATTAGATGATAATGAATGGTCCACCAAAGACACTTTCGCCATCAGCCCCGGCAGCAGCAAGAGTGTATCCATGCAAGCCTACGGCTCAGGCACTTATAGGATAGTGGAAATAAATACTGATCAGATTAAGAACTTCAAATCAGTTTCTTACTCGGTAAGCGGTGACCCTGCCGACAATTCCAACGAATTCAAGGTAAGCTTGAACGGCAGAAGCTCCACCGTGACAGTAACCAATAACTTCAAAGATGGAGACGAGGATATAACCACTACTGAACCAGAACCCGCAGTCCCGTTTATTCCTGCCCCGGAAGTTCCGGAAATCATAAGTATACCGGAACCAGCTCCCGCACTGCCCAAGACCGGTGCGGCTCCTATGGCAGCAGGACTGGGTCTGATCCTGGCCGCAGGCGGACTGGCCATTAGAAGGATTAGGAAGTAATTCTCTTACAGAGATAATCAATATCTGATTACTTAAAAACAGCGGGGTATTATCCCCGCTGTTTT
>Ga0334884_1001874_pt1 | contig 29009 bp, 20 predicted proteins | sample GraSluR1_MG_7_FD_207215 | JGI IMG/M metagenome (GOLD analysis project Ga0334884, IMG submission 207215) | Sludge microbial communities from methane-producing bioreactor in Wageningen University, Netherlands - Granular Sludge_12_05 R1 | ecosystem: Engineered > Bioreactor > Anaerobic >...
TGGCTTACGTCCAGGGAGGGGTCTGGGCGGCCAGGGCGATCCAGGAAAATCCCGAAGATATTTACGAGTACACCGGAAGAGGCAACCGTCTCGCCCTTATAAGCGACGGCACAGCCGTTCTGGGCATGGGGAATATCGGGGCGGAGGCAGCCCTGCCGGTCATGGAAGGGAAGTGTCTTCTCTTCAAGAACTTCGGAGACGTGAACGCCATACCCCTGTGCATCAACGCGAAGGGTGCGGAAGATATAATTGCCATGGCAAAACTTGCGGCACCTACATTCGGGGCGATCAACATAGAGGATGTATCGAGTCCCAATTCCTTCACCGTAGTGGAACGACTCCAGGAAGAGCTCGATATCCCGGTCATCTGCGACGACCAGCATGGTTCTGCCGTAGTAGTTCTCGCTGCGCTTATGAACTCCCTCAGGCTGGTGGAAAAGGAGCTCGGAGAGATCTCGGTCGTTATCCTCGGGGCCGGAGCCTCAGGTATTGCGGTAGCCCGGCTGCTTCTGCACGCAGGTGTGGAGCGGGTGACCATTCTGAACAGGTGCGGGATCCTGGGTCCCGGAAACGCGTGCATGAACTTCGTCCAGGAGGAAATGGCAGCAAGGACCAATCCCGAAGGAAGGACCGGTTCGATCGATGACGCGATGAACGGTGCCGATGTCTTCGTGGGGCTCTCGTCGCGGGGGAAGATCTCTGCGGATCATGTCCGCAGTATGGATCCCGGGGCAATAGTCCTCGCTCTCTCAATGCCTGACCCGGAGATCTCCTTCGAAGAAGCCTCGGCAGCGGGAGCGGCAGTCTTCGCCGAAGGGCTCACGGGGACACTGAACGCCATGCCGAATCTCCACGCATACCCGGGGATCGCAAGGGGCTTGCTCGATGTCCGGGCAAGGGGGCTGAACAATAACATTCTCATGGCCGCATCCAGGGCGATCGCCGGGGCAGTGGACCGGAGGAGGCTGACAAAGCGGTGCATCGTTCCCGACCTTTTTTCGGACGAAGTGACGCCCCGGGTGGCCGAGGCAGTCGCCCAGGCCGCTATTTCGGAGGGGCTTGCGGCGCGGCCCCTTCCGCCGAAGCAGGTGTACGAAGAGACCTGGCAGCGTCTTTTCGGCGGGATCATGGAACGTCTGTAGACGAAAAAAACAGAAAAAAGAGCGGGGCCCCGTTGGAGTCCCGCTCTTTCGCATTCAGGCAGCAGCTTCAGTTTTTTACAGGACCCGGTATAGAAGGACGGCAGTCCCCGCAAGTGTAACGTAGAGGGAATGGCGCTCGCTTTTCCAGAGAACTGAATGATCAAAGCAGCCCTTTAGGGAAAACCCTTCAGTTTTTCGGGGAAAAAAACGTCCCGTGCGGCTGGCGTAGTTCTCGTATTCCCGGCCGAATTTTGTTCTCAGGAAGGTCTCCTCCCATGGCACGATGAGCATTCCGTACAGCAGAAAAAAAGCGGCCGCGAAGAGAAGGAGCGCTTTCCATCCGGCGAGGATGCCCCATCCGGCGCCTATGAGACCGTTGCCCACGTACAGGGGGTTTCGCACAAGGGCATAGGGACCCCACGTGACAAGCCGTACGGCGCCCACTTTTTCTCCACGGTACCTGGTAATGCACCCGGCAGCCCAAAAACGGACGCACTGCCCGATCACAACAAGAATGAGACCTGCGGCCAATGCAGGAACAGATACCGGCTTCGCCAGGAAAAGGACTGCAAGATACAGGGCCGTCCAGAGCCCTCCCCTGAGCTTGAAAGCGATCTCCCTGATCTTATTCATGTTCATGTTTCTTCTCATTTTCCGGGCCGGAAAACTCACATTCCGCCCCTTCCTCTTCCACAGGGGGCTCATGTTCGTACAGTTCCTCGGTGACTCCCCATCCGAGCAGTTTCACCGCCACCGCCACTCCCATGGCGATAGCGAGATACTCTGTAAAGAAGCGCCACGCGATAGCCATCACCCCGGCCATGTTCCAGGGCACGAGAAGGCCGAAGAGCGCTGCCCCTCCTCCTTCAGCGACACCGCTTGCCCCGGGGGTCGGGACGAAATACAGCAAAAACATGAAGACCGCCTGGGCGAGAAATGCCTGAAGGTAGTGAAAGGGCAGCCCCACCGAAGCGATAAGGCACGGCAGCACAGAGAAAATAAATAAAAGATGAAAAACGGAAAGGACTATGGCCAGGAGGAAATACCTCAGCCCGGATGAGAAGAACATCTGGAAGTTGAGGTTGTAATTGTCCACTTCTAGATTTATCCGTTTTGCGATCCGAAGGACCCTCTCGGGCCGTACCACGCCGAATCGCTTGAGCCACAGCGTAAAGACCCGGCCCCACCGCTTGATGACGCACGGACGGGCTATGCTGAGCACAACAAGGACCCACGAAACGATAATGAACGCCAGCACGTATGAGAAGACCCCTTTGAGAAAGAGCCTTCCCCTGAGCAGATCCGGTTCAATGAAAACCGCCACGGGAACGACTATGCCGAGGATGAGTATGGTGAGCAGCGTTCGTGTAAGGGTGATGGCGATACCCTTGCCCAGCGGGACGTTTTTTTTGTAGAGGACATAGACCTGGAATGGGCCGCCTCCGCTCTGCATGGGGGTCACGGCGCACCCGAAGTAGTGGAGCCATGTGAGCACCATACCAAGCCGGAAATCGATGCGCTCTCCGGCAGCCCGGGAGAGGGCACAGAAACGGGATGCGTCGCATGCCCAGGCGCAGAGGACAAACCCGAGAGCCAGGAGAAGAAATCTTTTGTCAGCCCGAAGGATGGTCGACCATGTCCCGCTGTCCACGCTCGACAGCAGAACAATGGCGCTCACTCCGAAGGAAAGCAGAAGAAAAATGATCAGACCTTTACGAAGGGTCAATGAAGGAAAAACCTCCTCTTTCACTTAAACAAACGAATTGAACCTGCTTTATCGACCTCGATGCCCCATTTGGATCATCTGCGGCGAAGAACATTTGCGACGAAGAACATTGTAGCAGATTTCCCGTTTTCCATGCCACGGGAAATGGACGTGAGCCTTTCTTTGTCTCGGTTCCATGAAAAAGCTTTACTGCGGATGGACCGGAAAGATGCAGGATACTGTCTGTCCTGGTATCCCCGGGATCAGGAACGCGCGCCCGTTTCATCCTTTTATTGCCGTACCCCGTTTCCCAGCACCTGGTCGAGGGCCTCAGGCGAAAGCTTGGCGAAACCGATCCTCCATGCCAGTATCGCTGCCTGGGTGCGGTCGCGCAGGTCAAGTTTTTTAAGGACGTGGCTCACATGGTTTTTTACTGTTTTCTCCGAAAGGACCATGCGGTCTGCCACCTCAGCGTTGCTGAGGCCCTGGGAGAGCCAGTATAATATTTCCTTTTCACGTGGAGTCAGGTAGCATAGCTGGTCGCTTTCATCCCTTCGCCTGGACATAGCCGAGAAGACCCGTGCGGCAGCTTTTGGGTCAACATACGGCTGGCCCCTGGCAGCGGACCGTATGGCGGAAAGAAGTTCAAGCTTGCTCGAGGATTTGAGTACGAAACCGAGTACTCCGGAAGCTGAAAGTGCCGGGAAACACTCATCGTGTTCGAGGGAGCTGACCGCGACGTACCTGGTTTTGGAGGGGCAGTTTCCCAGATCCCGAATGAATTGAATACCCTCTGCCCGCGGCATGGATACATCAAAAAGAAGAACGTCCGGCCCTTTTTCGTTCAGGAGGGCGATAGCCTCTTCACCGTCACCGGCCTCCCCCGCCACGACTATATCCGATTCAGTCTCCAGGATCTTTCGTATGCCGTCGCGGAACAATCTCTGGCTGTCTGCGATGAGGACACTGATCTGATCCATCTTTTCACCTCCGGGATACCTCTGAACAAGAAGCTGCCGTACCGCCCCGGCCGCTGTTTATGCTATAGTAGGATCGTTTTCATTGTACGTTTCAGGCGCACAACCTCTCCGGGAAATAGGACCTGAGAACCATTTTATCATACCCCGGTAAAGAGCACGAGGAGGAACATACCATGGGTGATCGGAAGATTCCGGATATCCCTTTTTCTCTCAGAAAAAAAATAGGGCTCGCTATCCGCCGTTTCAGGATGATCTCACCCAATGACAGGATCCTTATCGGTCTTTCGGGCGGAAAAGACAGCCTGTTGCTGGCACTTGCGATGGCGGGTCTCAGGAGAAGAAGTCCCGTTCCGTTTTCCCTCGAGGCCTGCTGTGTGGATATCACAGGCGGAGAAACGGATACTGCACCGCTTGAGACGTTTTGCGCCGGGCTGGGCATCCCCTTTTCTGTGAGGAAGCACCCCATTCTCGGCATAATCGAGGTGAGGAAGGAACGTTCCCCCTGCAGCCTGTGCGCCAACATACGGCGGGGGATCCTGAACTCCGAGGCCAGGGAGCGGGGATGCTCGGTCCTGGCCCTGGGACACAACCTCGATGACGCCGTGGAGACTGCCCTGATGAACCTCTTTCATGCCGGACGGTTCAAATCATTTCAGCCGAAGTACTGGCAGAGCCGTACGGACATGACTGTAATACGTCCTCTGATTTTTGCCGAGGAACGCTCCATCGAAAAGGCAGTCCGCCATCTCTCCCTCCCCGTCCTGCCCTATGTCTGTCCATTTTCGAAGGAGACCGAGCGGACCAGGGCCAAAAATCTCATCGTCGGTCTTGGTGCGAATAACCCAAGAATAAAGTACAATATAGTACACGCGCTTCAGAGTATCGAGCCGAGCGATGGATGGACGGAGAAGGAACGCGATGGGAAGCACGGGGATCCCTCCTGTGGAGAACCGCATCGAGGAGAGATGATATGGCAAGGATCGACGGCAATCTTGTAGAAGGCCAGCCTTCCGGGGAACAGAAGCCGGTCTCCGGTGAAGCGGGAAGCGTGACCGAAAGATATTTCCGGTGGGATCCCCTTGACGACGCTGATTTTGCCCACCTCATCGTAGGAAATGGAAGCATTGGGGGAAAAGGGCGTTCCCTTCTCTTTGCCATGGCGAAGATTCGGGACAGCGGCGTTGAGACGCTGAAAAAGGTCATCTTCCCTCCCTCCCTGTTTATCGCCACAGATTCTTTTGACTACGTGCTGAACCAGATCCCCGACCTGGAAGAATTGAAGAAAGAGGAGCCCGAGGTCATCGAGTATGCCTTTGTCCAGGCGAAACTGCCCCCGGAAGTTTCCGCAGCGGTGCGGTCATTCCTTGAGAAAGTGACCGACCCCATCGTGGTCAGGAGCAGCAGTGTTCTCGAGGATTCGCTGAAATACTCATTCGCCGGGAAGTATCTTTCCACATTCGAGTTCAACGACGGAGACTCTGCCCTGGAAGAGCGGGCAGCCCTCGTGGAGCAGGACATAAAAAAAATTTACGCCCGGACGTTTTTCCCCGTAGCCATAGCCTACAGGCAGAAGCACGGCCTTGGGGACGACCGCATGGGGATCATCATCATGCGGGTCGCAGGAAAATGGCGGGGACAGTACTACTACCCCACCATGGCCGGAGTGGGGTTTTCACGATATTACCGGCGGTGGACTACGAGAATAAAATCGGAGGACGGGATCATCCGCCTTGTGTTCGGCATGGGGACGACGAGCACAAAAAGGGGATATGCCCGAACATTTGCACTCACCCTTCCCACGCTGCGCCCCGAGGGACAGAATCCCTTCAACATCATGCGCCATGCCCAGGAACATTTCCAGGTGATAGACAGTGAGCAGAAATCCCTGGTAACAGTGGACGTCAAGCGCATCTGGAAGGATATCTTCCCTTTCCACAGCTGCTTTCCCGACTACGCGCAGATCTACAGCCCCGACGAAGAGGGCGGGTATTTCACTCCCATGTCCCGTCATGGGTCGGTCATAGCAAAGGGGGAGAAGGTCTGCTTCACTTTCGAAGAATTCGCCGGCCGTTCGAAGCCCTTCTTCGACCGCATGAAGAAACTCCTGGCGCTGCTTGACCGCGAGATGGGGCTTCCGGCTGACGTTGAGTTCGCATACCACCCGAGCGAGGACCTGGTGGAGATCGTTCAGGCACGTCCGTTGTGGTTCAGCGAACAGGCTTCGGATGTGTCGATCCCCGACCTGACCCACAGGAACGTGGTCCTGAAAGCCGACCGTATGGTTACCCACGGCATTAAGGAAAACATTCCGTACCTGGTGTACGTGGATCATCACATATACGCCCAGGAAACACGGTTCCACGACGTTGCCAGGGCTATAGGGACCATTAACGACGCTATGAAAGGGTCACGGTTCATCCTGGTGGCTCCGGGAAGGGTCGGTTCAAGCAATCCCCTCCTGGGGGTGCCGGTGCAGTACAACGAGATCACACGATGTTCCTGCATCGTGGAGGTGGGCTTTCCCAAGGAGGGGTACATGCCCGAGCTTTCCTTCGGTACCCATTTCTTCACCGACCTTGAGATAGACGGTATCCTCTACATGCCGGTATACGAAGGGGCGAAGAACAACATTTTTGATGAGGCGTTCTTTGATTCGTTCCCTTATGCCCTGGGATCCCACGTCGGGGTGAGGATCTATTCCGGGTCTTTCTCTGTGTATACTGACGGGAACACGAATACCGGTGTGGTCGTCGCTGACAGGGTGGACGAACCGGAGCAGGGGTGGGACTGAACCGGCTGACAGCCGGGCAAAAATATAACGAAAAGGCCGCGGATCTTTTTCCGCGGCCTTTTTGCTGTACTGTGCCGCCTTACGTTTCCGTTACAGAAGGATCTCCTTCAGCGAGAGCTTTTCCGCGAGCTCAGTGACCTCGAGGGCCTGGGCTCCGTAGTTGGGGCGCCCCATGAGGCCGTACGTGTAGTTTTTCCCCTGCTCCACCCCCGGCTGGTCGAAGGGGTTTACATCCAGGAGATAGCCAGAAAGGGCCGTAACATGTTCGTAGAACTGGATCAGGGCACCGATACGGCGCTCGTCGAGTTTTGGCAGTTCGATGGATATGACGGGCTTTCCCGCCTTGGCGATCGCAGCGGCAGTGGAAAGAGCCTCATACCGCCGCAGGGAGTTCATGGACTGGCCGAACAGGTACGAGAGGGAGACCAGGGATTTCTCCTCGGTCTCAGGGATGACGATCTCCTCGGCGGGGTCACCGACGGTCATGACCGTGAAAAGCTTGTCGTCGGGGCCTTCGGTGTAGAGCTGTATCTGTGAATGCTGGTCGATGGCGCCGAGCGCACGGACAGGAGTGGATCCCATCCCGTTCTTTCCGAGGCTTTCGCCCCAGAGCTGGGCAAACCATTCGCAGAAGCGTTCGAGGGCATCCTCGTAGGGCATAAGGACGGTCATGTTCCGTCCCTGGCGGTAATGGACCACGGAAAGCGCCGCCATGAGGCGGGCAGGATTGTCAAAAACAGAGTCCCTGGTGTCGAGCTTCTCCTCCATCTCCGCTGCGCCCTGGAGCAGTTTCCGGGCCGAGATCCCCATGGCGCAGGCCGAGAGAAGGCCCACGGGCGAAAGGACGGAGAAGCGCCCTCCCACGTCAGCCGGAAGAACGAGACTGCGGCATCCTATCTCGTCGGCAAAAGGACGAAGGACCCCTTTCTCCTCGTCGGTAATGACCACAACATGCCCGGCGGCGTTTTTCGGGCCGAGATCGACCTTGAGGCGGTCCCAGAAGAACAGGAAATTCGCCATTGTCTCCGCCGTGCTGCCGGACTTGCTGATAACGATGAAAACCGTCTTTTCCGGATCGATGAGATTCCATATCATGCGGTTGTCCGCCGGGTCGACGTTATCCGCCATATAGAACCGCGGCCCTTCGCGCTTCGAGGCCGCCATTTCATTCCAGTACGGGGGCAGAAGCGCTCCGTGAAGCATGAGGTTCCCGAGCGCGGAACCTCCAATTCCGACCTGGACGATGGCGTCAAATCCCGAGATCCACTTCGCCGTCTCCTCCACGTCAGAAATGTCCCGTCCGGGCAGGGAGAGCCAGCCGAAACCATCCCGTCCCTCTGCCGCCGATTCCTTAAGCCAGGAATCGCCTCTTTTCAGTATTTCGCCGTACACTTCGATCGCCTGCAGATCAACGGCGCCGGACGGAACAAGCGCCTCTCCGCCACTCACAGCCATACCGTAAGAAAACCTGAGCAGTTCAGAACCCGTTTCAGATCCTCGAGGCACAATATCAACCCCTTCCTGAAAGACTGAAATTGTTTGCTCTACTCCCCCTGGCTCTTGATCTCAGCGTCGATGGCCTCCGGATTGTACCCTATAATGTACTTTTCACCGATCTGTGTCACCGGTACACCCATCTGGCCGGTTTTCTTCACCATCTCCATTGCCGCTTCCCGGTTCGCCGAAACATCGACGGTCTCGAATTCGACCCCCTTGTTCTGCAGGTATTCCTTGACCTTTGTGCACCATGGGCATGTCTTCGTTGAAAATACTTTTATCATATTGCAACACCTCCGTTGAAATATATACCCTAATAGGGTATATATCAAAAAATCTTTTCAGTCAAGTTGATTATATAACGGATTCGACCACCTGCGAGAATTATTCCATGTTTGGAGGTATAATGCATACCATAATCCCGTATTTTTCAAGGAGGAAAAGAATGATCATGTCGACGGAAAGCGCCGTGCACTCCGAACTGGAGAGCCGCCTGCTTCCCATTGCGGACCGCTACAGGGGCAGGAAAGGGATCACCATTCCCCTGCTGGCAGACCTGCAGCGGGAAATGGGATACATCGCACCGGATGCCGTGGATTTTTTCGCAAAAGAGCTTGACATTCCGGCTGCCGAGATTTTTGGTGTGGCCACGTTCTACGCACAGTTTCACCTGAAACCGAGAGGACGTCATATTATCCGTGTGTGCAGAGGAACGGCCTGCCACGTTCGGGGAAGCCTGAAGATCCTTGAAAGCGTGAAGGAAATTGTCGGAGTGGAAGAAAACCAGACCACCGAGGACCTCCGGTTCACCCTGGAGCCGGTGGCCTGCCTGGGAGCCTGTGGACTGGCGCCGGTTATGATGATCGACACCCAGACCTTCGGACGGCTGACCCCCGACATGGTAAAGGGCCTACTCGACAGGTTCGAGTAGGAAGCCGACTGACGGAGGAGGATGACCTATGCCTATTTATCGTTCCCATGTCCTGGTTTGCGGCGGCACCGGGTGCACATCCAGCGGTTCGCGAGAGGTAATCGACGCTTTCAGGAAGGAGCTTCAAAAAAGGAAACTGTCGGGAGAAGTTCTCGTAGTGCCCACGGGATGCCACGGGATGTGCGAAATGGGACCCATCGTGGTGGTGTACCCCGAGGGAACGTTTTACAGCCATGTCAGCAAGGGCGATGTACCGGAGATCGTGGAAGAGCACATCTACAAGGGACGCCCCGTGCAGAGGCTTATGTACGCTCTCGATGAGGAAAAACCCGTCATACCCCGGTACAGCGAAATTCCCTTCTACCGCAAACAGAAGCGTATAGCCCTGAAGAACTGCGGCTACATCAATCCGGACAATATAGAAGAATACATCGCCAGGGGTGGTTACGAAGCCCTGGGCAAAGCCCTCACCTCCATGACGCCCGCACAGGTCATTGATGAGGTGAAGGCTTCAAGCCTCCGGGGCCGTGGGGGCGGCGGATTCCCCACTGGCCTCAAGTGGAGCTTCTGCGCCTCCGCGAAAGGCGACAAGAAATACGTCATCTGCAACGCTGACGAGGGAGATCCCGGAGCGTTCATGGACAGGTCCATCCTCGAGGGGGATCCTCACAGCGTCATCGAGGGGATGTCCCTTGGCGCCTACGCCATGGGGGCCGACGAGGGGTACATCTACTGCAGGGCTGAATACCCCCTGGCGATCCAGCGGTTGAAGACCGCCATGGCTCAGGCTGAGGAATACGGTCTTCTGGGAGAGAACATCATGGACAGCGGCTTTTCGTTAACGATCCACATCAAGGAGGGCGCCGGGGCTTTCGTCTGCGGCGAGGAGACTGCCCTTATGGCGTCCATAGAGGGACGCAGGGGCATGCCCCGTCCCCGCCCGCCGTTTCCGGCAAACTCCGGGCTCTGGGGATGCCCCACGAACATCAACAACGTGGAGACGTGGGCCAATGTACCGCAGATCATAAGCAACGGCGGGGCGTGGTACGCAACCATGGGGACGGAGAAGTCCAAGGGGACCAAGGTGTTCGCCCTCACGGGAAAGGTGAAGCACACAGGCCTTGTGGAAGTTCCCATGGGTATCACCCTTCGGGAGATCATCTTCGAGATCGGCGGCGGGATCCTTGAAGACAGGAAGTTCAAGGCGGTCCAGATCGGCGGCCCAAGCGGCGGCTGCCTCACGGAAGATCACCTGGACACCCCGGTGAGCTACGAAAGTCTCACTGCCCTGGGCGCCATCATGGGTTCCGGAGGCCTCGTGGTCATGGATGAAACGACCTGCATGGTGGACGTGGCAAGATTCTTCCTTTCCTTTGTCCAGAAGGAGTCCTGCGGGAAGTGCCCATTCTGCCGGATCGGAACCAAGAGAATGCTCGAGATCCTGGAGCGGATCATCGAGGGCAAGGGAGTCATGGAAGACTTGGACAAACTGCTCGCACTCGCTCACCAGGTAAAGGAAGGTTCACTCTGCGCACTCGGGGGGACCGCCCCCAATCCGGTGCTCACCACGCTGAAGTATTTCCGGGACGAGTACGAGGCCCATATCAGGGACAAAAAATGCCCCGCCAAGGTGTGCACGAGCCTCATCCACTACGTCATCGACCCGGCCGCCTGCATCGGCTGCACAAAATGCGCCCGGAACTGTCCCGTTTCCTGCATTGCTGGAGAAGTGAAGAAACCCCACGTCATCGACGACGAGAAATGCATCCGGTGCGGTACGTGCAAGAGCGTCTGCCCCGTGGGCGCCATTTCGGTGGAATAACCTTTCGGGAGGATTTCGAGCTGCCATGAAGAAAAACATAAAAGTTACGCTCAACGGAAAAACCGTCTACGGGTACGAGGGCCAGAGGATCCTCGACCTGTGCACAGAATGCGGCGTGGAGATCCCCACGCTCTGCTACGACCCGCACCTGAGCCTTCACGGCGGGTGCTCCGTCTGCCTCGTGGAGGTGGAGGGAGCCAAAACATTGCTCCGGGCATGTGCGAACACCATCGCCCCGGGTATGATCATAAGGACAGAGACGGAGAGGGCAATAAGCGCCCGCCGCACAGCCCTTGAACTGCTGCTTTCGGACCACGTCGGCGACTGCAGGCCACCCTGCACCCTCACCTGCCCTGCGAACGGAAACGTCCAGGCCTACATCAACCTTGCCGCCCAGGGAAAATACCAGGAATCCCTTGACGTGCTCCATCACCACGTCACCCTTCCCGCATGCATCGGCAGGGTCTGCCCCGCCCCCTGCGAGAAAAAGTGCCGCAGGAACTTCGTGGACGAAGCCCCCGTCTCCATAAAGGAGATCAAACGCTTCGTTGGTGATTGGGCATTGAAGAACGACTACCCCGGTTTCATCCCGGAGATCGAGGAAAACGGAAAACGGGTGGCGGTAGTGGGAGGAGGCCCTGCGGGGATCTCTGCGGCATATTACCTGCGTCTCATGGGGTACCGGCCCGTCATCTTCGAGAAGGAAGCCCTTCTCGGCGGCATGATGCGCTACGGCATCCCTGACTACCGTCTTCCCCAGGCGGTTCTGCAGAAGGAGATCGACTGGCTCCTTGCCCACGGGGTGGAAGTAAGGACCGGCATGACCCTGGGAAAGAATATTGCCCTCGACGAACTGAGAAAAGAATTCGACGGGGTGATCCTGGCCATGGGATGCTGGAAATCATCACCCATGAGGGTACCCGGTGAAGACCTCGAGGGAGTTCTCGGAGGGATCTACTTCCTCTATGATGTAAAGACCGATCCCGATGTAAAAGTGGGGAGACGGGTGGCTGTCGTGGGCGGAGGCAACACCGCCATGGACGCCTGCCGCTCGGCCAGGAGACTGGGTGCGGAAGAGGTGTCGGTGCTCTACAGGAGAAGCCGCGAGGAGATGCCGGCCGACGACATCGAAATAGAAGAAGCCACTGAAGAAGGTGTGAATTTCATCTATCTCGCAGCCCCGAAGTCCATCGAGGGAAACGGCAAGGTGGAGCGGATGGTCTGCGAACGGATGGAGCTCGGAGAACCCGACGCGTCGGGAAGGCGGAGCCCTGTTCCCACAGGCGATACATTCGTGCTTGAGGTAGACATGGTGATCGCAGCCGTAGGGCAGGCTATCGACTTCTCGGGAGTTCCTTCGGAGCTTCACGACGGCCGGAGGATGAAGGTGGGACCAGATTATGATACCCCCCTTCCCGGAGTATTCGTCTGCGGAGACCAGCAATCGGGCCCGAAGATAGCGATCGAGGCAATAGGCAACGGCCATTGGGCTGCCGATTCGCTGCATCACTACCTGACCCATGGAACACCGAAGAAGCCCTTCTTCTACGATATAGTACAGACTGACCTCGGTCCCGAGGACTTTGCCCACGTGGAGAAGACAGTCCAGGAGCATGTGCCCCACGTAAGCGGAGAGGCACGGCTTGCCAGGCCGTTCGAGGAATACAGCACCGGGCTGACCGAGGAACAGACGCTTCGGGACGCGGCACGGTGCATGGAATGCGGGTGCCCGGATGTCTTTGAATGCAAACTTAGAAAATACGCAACCACCCATGAGGTGCAGCCTGAAAAACTCGCCGGGGAACATATCACGAAGTTCGAGGACGCCAACGAATATTATGTCCGCAACCTGGACAAGTGCATCCTCTGCTCGAAGTGCGTTCGGGCATGCGACGAGATCGCAGGGTTCCACGCCATCGACTTCGCGAAACGGGGATTCGAATCCATACTCACACCCCACTTTTACAATGACATGGAGCACTCCGACTGCACGTTCTGCGGCCTGTGCACCCAGGTCTGCCCGGTGGGAGCTCTCATGGAGAAACGGGCTGAACGGTGGCCGCACCTCGAGGAACCTGAGATCGTCAAGACTACCTGTCAGCTTTGCTCCGTGGGATGCGAGCTCGATCTCAACCTTGACCGCAAACGTTCCAGGATCGTTCGTGTGACCACCGACCTGGACAACCCCGAGGGTCCCACATTCGGCTCGTGCTGCGTAAAGGGACGGTACAGCTTCAGGGACGTCGCCTGCAGCGGGAACTTCGATCCGGCAGTAGACGGGAACTCCGTCTCAATGGATGAAGCCGTCGCATCCCTCGACACACTTGCCTCAAGACCCGGAGCAGCATTTATACTCGGCGGTCCGGTCACACTCCAGGAGGGACAGGCCGTCAGGGACTATGCGGCACTGAGAACTCCGGAGGCAGTTATTTCCGCTGCAGAAGGAGCGGAATTCCTTCCCTTTATTGCCGAGGGGGAGAAACACAAAGAGACAAAAAGGGCGTCCTACGCCCTGTTCAACGAGAGTGATGCCTTCCTGCTCCTTGGAACGAACACCGATGAAGATCAGCCTGTCCTCACGTCATGGCTCCGCAGATCGATGCGTCATCGAAAGGCCGGGATCGTTTACGTGGGCAGCACACCGGGCCTGATGGAAAAAGGGACTTCCGTGGTGCTGACTCCGGAAAAAGGGACTGAGCAAAAGAGCCTCTCGGCATTGACTGCAGCGGTACGAACTCTCTGCGAAAAGAAAGAGGCCGACTTCAGCGCCCTTGCGGAGGGTACGGGAATGTGCCCGGCAAAGCTAGAAACGGCTGCCCGCATCCTCGCCGCAGCAAAGCATCCGGTCACTCTCATGAGCCCGAATATGCCCGCGGCGGAATCCTTCGAAGCGGCTGGGGTTCTTTCCGGCGGGAGATACCTTTTGCTCTTCAGGGAAGCGGGAACTTCGTCCACACTATCCCTTTTCCCCGGGCTGAAGTCAGTTGAAGCTGTGAAAAAAGGCCTGGCCGACGGCTCGATACCATCTGCGGTCTTCGTTGGGACGACACCCGAGGAGGCCGGTTTCACATCCGAAGACCTCAATGGAGCGGAATATGCAGTCCTCGCCCCTGATCCCTCCCCTCTTTCGGAAAAAGCCTCCGTGCTGCTGCCGCTGCTTCCGTGGACTGAGAAGGAAGGTACTGTGGTGGACCTTGAGGGCAGGGAGCTCGACGTACGAAGAGGCCCCCTGGGTAAAAAAACGGGAGGGAATATCTGTGCCGTTCTGGCACGTGCAGCGCTTCCCCACGGCGGAAAGATAGCCTTCAACCCCGTCGCCAGGTAAGGACTAAAGGCTGTACAGAATAATCTTCAGAGAGCTTGAGTTCACAGGGCGAAGCAGTCTGCCCTGTGAACTTTTGTTTTTTTATATTAGAGTATTGACTTTAAGATCACCCCCATGTAGACTATCTGAAAATTTTACTGGGAGGCGAAGAGATGAAGAAAAGAAATGCCCTTTTTCCTGTGCTTGCACTTTTGTTCTTGTTTGCATCATGCGCTTTTGCAGCTCCTTCCGGAGATCCGATCAAAATCGGCTACCTTGCGACACTCACTGGTGACGGCGCCACATGGGGACAGCATGAAAGGGACGGCGCCCTTCTTGCCGTGAAGGAACTGAACGAGGCCGGCGGGGTGCTGGGGCGCCCCCTTGAGCTCGTATACTATGACGTCCGCGGGCGGCAGGAGGATGCCATCCAGGCAGCAAGGCGTCTCGTCCATGAGGACAAGGTGGTTGCCATCGGAGGAACGAACTACAGCGGACTGAACATCGCGACAGCCTCGGTGGTTACAGTGGCCGGGGTACCCCAGATAGGGACCGCGAGTACGAACCCCGCCGTGACCGTAGATCCGAAGACCGGCAAGGTCCGGCCGTTCACGTTCCGGATGAGCTACACCGATCCCTACCAGGGTAAGGTCATGGCCGACTATCTTGTCAATAAGCTCGGGGTGAAAAGTGCCGCTGTTATCACTGATGTCGGGAGTGACTACTCTGAGGGACTGAAAGAGTTTTTCACTGCACGGTTCAGGGAGCTGAACGGAGAACTGAAGGGAGTCTGGGGGTTCAGGGGCGGTGACGTGGATTTCCGTGCGCAGCTCACGGAAATGAAGGCGACGGGGGCGGAAGCAGTGGCCCTTCCCATCCTCTACAAGGAGATGGGGCTCATCATGAAGCAGGCCGCAGAACTCGACTGGAAGCCGATTTTCATCGGAGGGGACGGTTTCAGCCCGAGCATGCATGAGATCGCAGGCGACGCCATGGAGGGGAGTTACTGGGTATACAGCATGGACCTGACCAACCCACAGCTGATCTTCCTGCTCTCACGGTTCGAAAAGGAATACGGAAGAAAGGCAGCGGAACCGTCGAACGTGGCAAATTCCTATGACCTCGTCACCTGGGTGGCGGAATCGATCAAAAAGGCCGGAAAAGCGGATCCTGTGGCAGTGAGGGATGCCATGGAGAACACGAAAGATCTTCGCCTCGTCCATTTCAGCCTCACTGTGGACAAGGAGACCCATAACCCGCTGAACAAACCTGCGGCCATGATGATATGGAAGGACAGGACTTTTACCTTCCTGGAAATGTGGGCTCCCCAGGACACGTTCTGAAACAGGATAAGCGGCACGCCACGTGAGAAGGGGAACCCTGCGGGTTCCCCTTCTCACGATCTTCAGGAATGAATATCCTCAAATGAGGCTGACAGTGTGTCTCCCCCGCAGGAGATGCGGATCCGTTTTTTCCACCGGAGGAGCTCTTCCGGAAAATCCTCCCTGAAATGAACTCCCCGGCTCTCTTCCCGGGTAAGGGCACCCGCTGCCACAGCCTGCGCAGTGACGGCAAGCCCTTTCATTTCCAGGGCATGGAGCAGGTCCAGTGGCGTTTTCACGGCCAGGGGTCCTGTCCCGCTTTTCCATTCCCCGATTTCCTCAATGCATGAGCGCAGTTCCCCGGCATTCCTGCATGGGCCGAGACTTTTCGACGAGATCGCCCTCAGCCGGTCCCTGGCTTCTGCAGGCGGCATTCCTCCGTCATGGACGGGAAAATACAGCGGAGGCATATTGATCTGCTTCATTTCATCTTCGCACAGTGATGCTTCGGCTGCCGCGGCCCGGCCGGCCCGCAGTCCGAAAGTAACGATATTCGTCAGTGCATTTCCACCCATGCGGCTTGCGCCGTCGACACCCCCGGTGACCTCTCCGCAGGCGTAGAGTCCGGGAAGATCCGTTCTGCCTTCTCCGTCGATCGGGATCCCGCCGCTGAAATAATGCTGTACGGGGCTTGATTCAACCGGGGCAGTCCTCCTGTGCGCCGGGATATCCAGCATAATAGAGGATCGAACGTCAGGATTGGACAACATCTCTTCACTCAATTTTTCTACGTGAAGAAGAGTCTTTCCCCCATTTTTTTCGTGCCTGGAAAGAAATATGGCTGTTTTGTCCCTCCCGAAGTAGTTTGCTTCTTTTCCGGAAGAAAAACCCCATGAAAGAATGGTTTCCTTCAGAAACTCCCTTCCTGTTCCATCGGTAACCGGAATATAGTCAAGTATGCCGAGCCCCACCATCCAGACAGGATACCCGGGGGTCTTCCATCCGAGGGGGTAGAACTGCACGTATTCCATATCCACAAGCCCGAGCCCTGATTCGAGTGCCAGGGCATATCCGTCGCCGGTCATCCTGGCGGGATTGTCGGTCCTGGTGTAGATCCTGCCTCCTCCTCCCGTCGCAAGGATCACTGCTGAAGCGGCGCATGAACGGGCTTTTCCGGTCCTCCACTCGACCCATTCAACTCCTTCAACTCCCTTGTCGCCAATGAGCAGCCGTGTTGCGGCACAGTCGGAGAGGATGGATACTCCTTCAGCTTTGGCTATTCGGGTCAATTCACTTGTCATACCGGCTCCGCCCATGATTTCTGAGGGGGAGGACACACGGACGGCAGCCCTTCCGAAATTATTTATCTTCATGGCAACCCCCCAGGAGCACAGTGTCCGGAGGGCCCCTTCGCATTCAAAGGCAAGGGTCCTGAGAAGATCCCCGTCGCTCACCTCCCTGCCCGTCTCGAATACCTGTTTCAAATGATCTTCTGGGGAAACGCTCCCTGAGGCGAGGGAGAAAAAACCGCCGGAATAGGCAGTACAGCTTGCGTTCCCCGGGCCTGTCTTCGCGAGAAGGACCACGTCTGCCCCATCTTTTGCCGCTGCGGCTGCGGCGGTGAGTCCGGCGCCACCGGCACCTATCACTATGACTCGTTTCTTCATTGATGTTCCCTCCCTATGGGCGGAGCCCCGCAAACACGCGGGGCTCCGGAGTATTCAGCCGTATTGTTGTCTCCTTGGGCGGATACCTCTCTATTCTTCCTCGTCTTCCTGCTTGTGAGCTGCGATGACTTTCTTGGAGATATCAGCGGGGACCTCTTCATAGTGGTCGTATTCCATGGTGAAGTTCCCCCGTCCAGAGGTCATTGATCTGAGGATTATTGCGTACCTGAACATCTCGGCGAGGGGACACTGGGCCTTTACGATCTGCTGGCGTCCTTTGCTGTCGATGCCGAGAATGCGGCCCCTGCGGCCGTTAAAGTCGCCCATGACATCTCCGAGGTAGTCCTCGGGTACCGTCACTTCCACGTTCATGATGGGCTCGAGCAGCACCGGGTTCGCCTCGAGGATACCCTTCTTGAACGAAAGCTTGGCGGCAAGCTTGAAGGCCATTTCAGAGCTGTCCACATCGTGATAGGATCCGAAGAAGAGGGTCGCCTTGAAGTCGACCACGGGGAAACTTGCCAGGGGTCCCTTGACAAGAGCTTCCCGGAGCCCTTTTTCGACTGCGGGGATGAATCCCTTGGGGATGGCTCCGCCGACGATATTATCTTCAAACACGAACCCCGCTCCCCTTTCGAGAGGGGTGTAGCGGATATGGGCATCTCCATACTGGCCGTGTCCGCCGGTCTGTTTTTTATGTTTTCCCTGGGCCTCGGCAGTCTTGCGGATGGTCTCGCGATAAGGTACCTGGGGTGTTTTGGTTTCAAGGTCAACACCATAGCGTTCCTTGATGCGGGAGAGTACGATGTCGATGTGCATATCGCCCATTCCGGAGAGGACACTGTCTCCTGTCTCGGCGTTTTTCTCGAAGGTAAGGCTGGGGTCTTCCTCGAGAGTCTTGTGGATGGCGTTGCCCAGCTTGTCTTCATCGGCCCTGCTCTTGGCGATTATGGCCACGCTGTAGACGGGTTTGGGGAACTCTACAGAGGGGAAGGTCACGTTAGATCCCTTGACCGAGAGCGTATCCCCCACCTCAGTGCTCTGGAGCTTGGGGATCGCGAGGATGTCCCCTACAGTGATCTCCTTGGCATCCTTTCCGTCTTTCCCGGTCATGAACTTGAAGGAGCTGATCCGTTCCTCTTCTCCCTTGTTCACGTTGTAGATCGTGTTGTCGGATGTTAAAGTGCCCGAGTTGACCCGAATAAAGGACAGTTTCCCCACGTACGGGTCGACCATGATCTTGAAGCACAGGGCGGTGAACTGACCTGACTGATCCGGGGCTACTTCAGCGTCCTCGTCTCCCTTTTTAGCGGGCCTTTTTCGGGAATCAAGAGGTGACGGGAAGAAATCGCCGATAAAATCGAGGATCTGGTGAACTCCCACGTTCAGGGTGGCCGACCCGGGGAAAACAGGGAGGACCAGTCTTGAAGCGATCGCCTTGCGGAGCGCCGGGAAAAGCTCTTCCTCACCAATGGTCTCTCCGTCAAGATAACGCATCATGAGTTCGTCGTCAGCTTCGACAATAGCCTCAACGAGTGACTCGCGGGCCTGGGCGGCCGCGTCGGCCATGTCGGCGGGTACATCCGATTCGGTGAACTTGCCGCTGCCGTCCGTCTCATATATGTATGCCCTGTTCTTAAGGATATCCACCACACCATTGAATGATGCCTCGGATCCCACGGGCAGGAAAACGGCCACTGCCTTGTCGCTGTAGACTGACCTGAGGTCCTCGAGCACTTTTCCGAAATCCGAATTTTCCCGGTCAAGCTTGGACACGTAGAACGCTGTGGGGAGCTCGAACTCAGAACCCGTCTCCCATGCCTTGTCGGTCTGGACTTCAATGCCGCTCACGCCGCTGACGGCGATGAGAAGGGCATCAGCCACCCGGACTGCGGAACGCATTTCACCGATGAAATCGGCGAATCCCGGCGTGTCAAGGACGAAGAACTGCCTCCCGTTCCTCTCCATAGTGACAAGGGACGTGTTGATGGAGATCTGCCTTTTCTGCTCCTCCTGGCTGAAGTCGCTTGCGGTATTTCCATCCACTACCTTTCCGAGCCTGGTCGTGGATCCGTTATCAAAAAGCATTGCCTCCACAAGGGACGTCTTTCCTGCGCCTCCATGGGCGGCTATTGCAAAACTGCGGGTATTTTCAGGTTGACGGGTTCCCATTCCAACTACCTCCTCCGGCTTCTCGTACTCTGCTCTGCCTCAGTTTTCTCAACAGAGCAACTTTAATATCTTACGCATAGACAGGCGGTTAGTCAATAAAAGGGTCAAAAAATACGGTTCCGGTGCCTAGCGCCGGTCATTCAGCAGCTTCTCCAGGATCCGTGCAGCCGCGTCTGCGGCGGCCTGGCCCCTGGACTCCTTCATAACGAGTCCCAGAAGGAATTTCGTCTTTTTCCCCTTCGTATCCCTGCCGGACAGGATCTCATCCACAACATCCGGATTGGCCTGCAGGACTTTCTGCGCCATTTGTGCCACGGCTTCCTCAGACAGCCCTCCCGATGAGGCACCTGCAGCAGTGAGTGAATCTGCAAGCGTTTTGCCTCCGGCCATGAGCCCGAACACTTCCCTGGCCACCGTGGTCGAGAGTTTTCCCCGGTCCACCATGGCCACGAGCTCACCGAGGGATGAGGGGGCAACAGGAAACTCGCCGACGGGAAGCCCCTGTTCGTTCATCACCCTGAGGACCTCTGTCCTCACCCAGTTCGACGCACGAAGGGGTGACGCGCCTCCACCGACGCAGCCTTCAAAAAAATCAGCCAGTGCCGCGCTCTCGGCGAGGAATACTGCATCCTCCCGGGAAAGGCCGTACTGAACGGTGAAACGTTCTTCCCTGGCCCATGGCATCTCAGGGAGCGAAAACTGTATCTCCTGCAGCATGGATCCGGTCACTTCAATGGGAGGAAGATCCGGGTCGGGGAAATACCTGTAGTCGTTGGCCGCCTCCTTGCTCCTCATGGACGCCGTGATCCCGTCGCTGTCGTTCCAGTGCCTGGTTTCACGGTCGAGTGTCCCGCCTTGCCGAAGTACCGCTTCCTGGCGGCGTATCTCGTATTCAAGAGCACGTTCGACCGCGCGCATGGAGTTCATGTTTTTGATCTCGGACCGTTCACCCCAATACAGGATCTCTCCCGTCTCTCCGTCCGTTTTTTGTATGGAGATATTTGCGTCGACCCTCAGGGAGCCGTTCTCCATGTCGCCGTCAGAGATGCCGATATACCGGACGATCTGCCGGATCCTGGCCACGTAATCCCTGGCTTCGCGGGGGGACGCCATGTCCGGCTCGGAGACGATCTCTGCAAGGGGAACACCGCCCCTGTTGTAATCTACGCAGGAAAACGCCGCACCTTCAAGCCGGCCGTCAGATGCCGAGTGGACCAGTTTCCCCGCGTCTTCCTCGAGGTGAAGCCTGGTTATCCGGATCTTCTTCTGTTTTCCGTCATCGCCGGTTATGAAAATTTGTCCTCCTTCTGCGAGGGGAAGATCATACTGGCTTATCTGGTACGCCTTGGGAAGGTCGGGGTAGAAATAATTCTTCCTGTGAAAGACCGTGTGGCTGCGTATTTGGCAGGAAAGGGCAAGGCCGCCCTTCACGCCGAGTTCCACAGCTTTTTTGTTGAGCACCGGGAGTGTCCCCGGAAGTCCCAGGCATACGGGGCAGACGTTGCTGTTGGGCTCTGCACCGATGTAATCAGTGGAGCAGGAACAGAATATTTTCGTGGCAGTGGAGAGCTGCACGTGTATCTCAAGGCCGATCACCGGCACATACACGACGTTCATCAGGATCTCCCCCCTTTCCCGTTTTTCGTACAGGGAGCGGTTCCGGCGATGCCCAGGCGGCGTTCAAGCACTGCGGCCGCATTGAGCAGTTCCGGTTCGCCCCACCGGGAAGCGATAAGCTGAACGCCGAGAGGAAGAGGCTTCTTCCCGGAAGTGAATCCTGCGTTAAGCGAGAGGGCGGGGAGTTCAGCCAGGTTCACCGGGAGGGTGAAGACGTCGGCAAGGTACATCTGGATCGGATCGTTCACCAGTTCGCCTTTTTTGAAGGCAGGTGTGGGGGACGTGGGAAGGGCGATGAGGTCGCATGACCCGAATGCCCTGCGGAATTCCTCCTTCATGAGCGACCTGACCTTCTGTGCGGTGAGATAGTAGGCATCGTAGTAGCCTGAACTGAGGACGTACGTTCCTGTAAGGATCCTCCGCTTGACCTCGCTGCCGAATCCCTTTCCTCTCGTCCTGAGATAGAGCTCGAGGAGGGAGTCTTCCTTTGACGAGAGACCGTACCGCACTCCGTCGAAACGGGCGAGGTTCGAGCTTGCCTCGGCAGGGGCGAGGATGTAGTAGCACGGAAGGCCGAATTCCAGTGAGACCGGCAGGGAGACCTCAACGATCTCGGCTCCCTCTTCCCTGCAGAGGGAGAGGGTCTTCTCCAGGGCTTCCCTTACCTCAGGCGAAACTGAAGCGCTCATGGCTCCGAACTCTTTTACCACGGCCACCTTCTTTCCCTTCAGCGAGGGATTTTTCACACAGGCGGTGTAGTCGGGGCGCTCTCTCCTGCTGGAGGTGCCGTCGCGGGGGTCGGGACGGGCAATGACGGAAAGGAGCAGGGCGAGGTCCTCTACTGTTCGGGCGAAAGGACCGATCTGGTCGAGAGAGGAGGCAAAAGCCACGAGGCCCCACCGGCTGACGAGACCGTAGGTGGGCTTCAGGCCGTATAGGCCGCAGAATGAAGCCGGCTGGCGGATCGATCCCCCGGTATCGCTGCCGAGGGACACGGGAACGTACCCGGCAGCTACAGCCGCGGCGCTTCCTCCGGAGCTCCCCCCCGGCACTCTTTCAAGGTCCCATGGATTGGAGGTAGGGCCGAAAGCAGAAAACTCGGTGGAGCCTCCCATGGCAAACTCATCCATGTTCGCCTTCCCGGCGAAGACCGCACCGGCACCGGAGAGCAGTTCCGCTACAGCGGCATCGTAGGGGGGGATCCATCCGTGGAGCATACGGCTTCCGCAGGTTGCCGGAAGGCCCCGGATACACATATTATCCTTCATTACGATGGGAACTCCCGCGAGAGGCCCCGGTTTTTCCCCCCCGGCTATCCGCCGGTCTATCTCCCTGGCGGCAGCCTGCCCTGTTTCCTCCGCCACCGTGATGAGGGCGGAAATGTCAGGCTCGCCCCGGTGCACGGCCTCCATGCACGAGGAAAATACCTCCGATGCGGAGAATTTCTTTTCGGCGATACCTCCGGCGATTTCAGCGGCAGTAAGGCTGTTGATCTCCATGGTCTACTCCTCCTCAAGGATCCTGGGCACTACGAAAAATGTGTCCTTTCGCAGAGGAGCCGAGGCAAGGACATCCTTCCCCACCGCCGACCGGACCGGGATATCGTCCCGAAGGGGAGGGGTCTCGCGTTCGGCGAAGAGAAAGGGATCCACGCGGTCGAGGACGAGCCTTCCTTCTTCCCCGGCGCGGGAGAGAGCGCTGAAATGGCCGAGTATGGCCTCGAAATGCCGGACGAGCGGACCGATCTCTTCATCTTCCACATGCAGCCTGGCGAGATCAGCCACGTGCCGGACATCCTTCTCGCTGATGGTCATGTTTTTTCCTCCTGTTCACTGAAAGGACCTGGAAATTGGGCAGGGCTTCAGGACGTTCTTCCGCTGCGGATCATTTCCAGAAACTCTTCTTCGTTCACTACCCTCACCCCAAGGGCGTTGGCCTTCGACAGCTTGCTCCCGGCTTCTCTGCCCGCTACAACGAGGGACGTCTTTCCGCTGACCGAGGATGAACATGCGGCACCATGGGCTTTCGCAAGAGCCTCGGCCTCTGTACGCGTCATGGAATCGAGTTCGCCGGTGAAGACGATCCTCATCCCCGCGAGCAGGGTTGAACTTTCATCAGGGACGGGCTCTTCTTCGGGGGAAGCCGGAAGGGCTCCCCTGATACCGAACTCCGAGAGTTCCCCGAGAAGCTTCCGGTTCTCGCCGGAATCAAGAAAAGACCTGATGGATGCCGCCATGACCGGGCCGATGCCCTCGACAGCGGAGAGGGATCCTTCTGAAGCTGCAAGAAGCCCGGGCACGTCCCTGAAGGCCGCGGCAAGTATTTCCGCACCCCGTGCGCCTACGAACCGGATGCCAAGGGCAGCGAGAAGAGCGGCAAATGGGCGGTCCTTCGACTGTTCCACGGCATCCACGAGGTTCTGTGCCGACTTGGGACCCATTCGTTCGAGTGTTTCAAGGTCCGAACGTTTCAGCCGGTACACGTCGGAAAGAGACCGGACAAGTCCTTTTCCGATGAGCTGGGCGACGATCTTGTCACCCATGCCGCGAATATCCATGCCGCCCCTGGAGGCGAAATGGCGAAGCCCCTCACGGAGCTGGGCGGGACATGACGCCCTGTTCGGGCAGCGAAGGGCCACTTCACCCTCCAGCCTGACGGCAGGGGTGCCGCAGACCGGGCACCTGTCGGGCATCATGAACTCGCGCTCCCTGCCGGTCCGCTTTCCGGGTACGGGGCCGAGCACCTCGGGGATGATCTCTCCCGCCTTCCGGACCCTGACCATATCCCCGATACGGATCCCCTTCCTGCGGAGTTCGTCCTCATTGTGGAGGCTGGCTCTCCGGACAGTGCTGCCTGATATGACTACTGGCTCGAGGACGGCTACCGGCGTCATGGCTCCGGTCCGGCCCACGGAGACGATAATGTCTGTAAGGCGGGTGATCTTCTCCTCGGGAGGGTACTTGAAGGCGACGGCCCAGCGCGGGGCATGGGATGTATTGCCCAGGCCGCTCCACTGCTCCGTGTCGTTGATCTTGACCACTACGCCGTCTGTGGCATAGGGAAGGGTGAACCGTTTTTCCCTCCACTGCTCCACGAAGGCCTTCACTGACGGACCGTCCGGGCAGAATTCCCATGCGGACTGCACCGGAAGACCGGCGGATCCGAGCCAGAGAAGAATATCCTTCTGGGAGGAGAGCCCCAGTGACCGGGGGTCCACGACGGAGTACAGGTATATGGATAGTTTCCGCTTTGCAGTCACCGACGGGTCGAGCTGCCGAAGGCTTCCCGCCGCCGCATTCCGGGGATTCGCGAAGAGCGGCTCACCCAGTTCCTCCCGCTCTTCGTTAAGTTCGGCAAACTGCCGTCTCTCGAGCAGCACTTCTCCGCGGACTTCAATTCTGCCCCCGGCATCCCCGGAGAGGCGGAGAGGAAGGGATCGTATGGTACGGAGGTTGGCGGTCACATCTTCGCCGATCCGTCCGTCTCCCCGCGTGGTTCCCCGTACAAAGACACCGTCCTCGTAGAGAAGGGACACGGCGAGCCCGTCGATCTTGAGTTCACACACGTACCCCTCGCTGCCCTGGTGAAGGGTGCGCTGCAGGAAGGCATCGAGGCCTTCCATGTCCAGCGCGTTGTCGAGGCTGAGCATGGGAACGGAGAGGACGACCTTCTCGAATCGCTCTCCCGGCCGGCCGCCCACTCTTTTCGTGGGAGAATCGGGCGAATCCAGCCCGGGATACCGCTCCTCGAGGCTCCGGAGTTCCGCGAAGAGCGCATCGTACTCGTCGTCCGCTATTTCCGGGGCGTCCAGCACATAATACAGACGACCGTGCCTGGCAAGCTCCCTGCGGAGGAATTCCGCCCGCCTCCGTGCCTCTTCGGGTACATCTCTTTTTCGGGGAAGCTCCGTGCTCATGGCGCCCACTTCCTAAGCCTGTCCTTCCTCCGTGTCCTCTTCCCTGTTCCGCGACGAAAGGGGCTTCATGGTGGGGAAAAGGATGACGTCCCGAATCGACCGGGAGTCGGTGAGGAACATAACAAGGCGGTCAACGCCTATTCCCAGGCCGCCCGTGGGGGGAAGCCCGGTCTCTATGGCGTTGATGAAGTCCTCGTCGAAATCGTGTGCTTCATCGTCACCCGCTTCTTTTTTGCGCAGCTGGTCCTCGAACCGGAAGCGCTGGTCTATGGGGTCGTTCAGCTCGCTGAATGCATTGGCTACTTCCTTGCCGCAGATAAAAAGTTCAAAGCGGCGGGTATAGTCAGGGTTTTCAGGATCCCGCTTGGCAAGGGGCGATATTTCGGTCGGGTGCCCGATGACGAAGGTCGGCTGAATGAGTTTTTCCTCCACGAATGTCTCGAAGAGGAGATTCAGTACGGTGAACCGGCTCTCAGTGCCTTTCAGTTCTATTCCCCGCTCCCTGGCGATCCCGCAGGCTTCTTCGTCGTCGGTGACCTCCCTGATATCCACGCCCGTGTATTCGGCTACGAGGTCGAGCATACTCGCCCTTCTGAAGGGCTTGTCAAAATCGAGCTCCACTTCCTGGAACCGTACTTTCCTGGGGTTTCCAGGGCCGCAGGTCACCACCGCCGCGTTCCGTATGATCTCCTCTGTGAGGTCCATCATGTCGTGATAGTCCGCGTATGCCCAGTACACTTCCATGGCCGTGAACTCAGGGTTGTGCATGGTATCGAGGCCCTCGTTCCTGAAGTTCTTGCCCATTTCGTACACGCGGCCGAACATGCCTACAACGAGTCGCTTGAGGTACAGCTCAGTGGCGATACGCAGGTACATCTCCATGCCGAGGGCATTGTGGAATGTCTTGAAAGGCCGTGCGTTGGCCCCGCCTGCGAGCACCGAGAGGATCGGGGTCTCGACCTCGAGGGTGTCGTGGTCCTCCAGGGTCTTCCGTATGGAGGAAATGATCTTCGACCGTTTCCGGAAGGTCTCCCGCACCTCGGGGTTCGCTATGAGATCGGTGTACCGCTGGCGGTACCTGACCTCGGTATCCTTGAGCCCGTGCCACTTTTCGGGCAGAGGCCGGAGTGCCTTGCAGAGCAGGACACATTCCCTCACGTGAATAGTGAGTTCGCCTCTCTGGGTACGGAAAGGGTGTCCCACGATGCCGACCCAGTCTCCGGAGTCGACCCATTTTTTCGTGAAGGTGTATTTTTCCTCTCCCATGGCGTTGAACTGGAAGTACAGCTGGAGAGTGTCCGTCTCGTCCGCCAGGTTGGCGAAGGCCGCCTTTCCGTGTTTGCGGAGGGTCATCACCCGCCCCGCGGTGACTATTTCCACGGATTCGTCGAGTTCGTCCTCGGCCAGGTGGCTGAAGTGCTCGCGGACGTAGGCAAGGGAGTGTTTCCGGTCCCATTTCTCGATGAGGTACGGATTATAGCCCTCCTCTGCCATGAGGCGTTCGAGCTTGTCCTTCCTCTGCCGTACTATTTCGTCCTGGTCCGCCTGGGACGGACGGTTCAATGCATCCTTCTCAATGTGTGCATCCACTGTATTCCTCTCTCCTTTCAAAATACTCACCGCTTTGTTCAATAATTCCCCGGAGATCCGTCCAGGAGGATACGGATGCGGCAGCCCTTCGAAGACCGCCCACACCCGGCATGCCCCGAAACAGCCCGGCAAGGATGCGCTTGGCGAAAAGCGCCGCCATCCTGTGGCCGCACAAATCCGATACGCTGTCGCCGAAATCGAGCAACAGCAGTATCTGGAAATCCGGGGATGGATTTCCGTAGATATTATGCACGTCATAGCCGAGAAACGCCAGTGTCCGCGCAAAAAGGAAAGGGTCCGCCACGGCTCCCCTCGCAAGGAGCACGGAGGAGCATCCCGCATCCAGGTAAAAAGAGGCGTCCTTCGGAGAATAGACGTCACCGCTTGCACAAATCTTTCCGGGGAACATTTCAGCCATTCGGGCGACGGCCTGCCTGTCAGCCTCCCCGGAATACCGCTGGGCAGGGGTCCGGCCGTGAAGGCAGACCAGTGATGCTCCGGCATCAAGAAGGCCCCGGCAGAAATCTCCGGTGGAAAGGGGGTACCCCGGAGGACATTTGCGTATCTTCGGCCATACCGGGAAACCGAGGCGCACAAGAGCCCTCACCATGGCAAAAGCCGTGTCCGGATTTTCAAGAAGGCGGGCTCCCGCTCCTTTTTTCAACACTTTCGGCATGGGACAGGCCATGTTTATACCCACGGCACGATACGATGTCCCTTCCGCCAGGGCGATTTCAGCCCCTTTCAAGAGGGTCTCCGGGTCTCCGGCAAAAAGCTGCACGACGACAGGCCCCTCTCCGGGAAGTACCTGGAGCATCCCCGCGGTTTTTCGGTTTGCCCTGAGCAGGCCGGCGCAGCTGATCATCTCTGTATGGGTCGCCGAAGCCCCGAGGCGGGAATAAAAAAGCCTCACGGACGGGATAGTGACCCCCGCGAGAGGGGCAAGCATCAGGGGAGAATCGAGAACCAGGCCCCCTGTCTCCCATCCGGGTCGGGAACGTGACGGAAGAACGGGAGGAAACCGGGTCACCTGGGGCGGTTCCTTTCGTGGATAAGCCTGAGTCCCTCAAGGGTCAGCCAGGGGTCCACGTCTGTTATGGTTTCGGAAAGAGCCGCGATCGAGGCGGCATGCCCCCCGGTGGCTACGACACGGGTCCTGCCGCCGAGTTCATCCCACGTTCTTGTCACAAGACGGTCCACGAGCCCGGCGTTCCCGAACATGATCCCTGCCTGGATAGAACCTATTGTATTGTTGCCGATAACGCTTTTCGGAGGTTCAAGGGAAACCTGGGGAAGCTTTGCCGCCCTGCCGAAAAGAGCTTCCATTCCGGTGACAAGCCCCGGCGATATGGTACCTCCGAGGTAGGCTCCTTCAGAGTTGAGGATATCGAGGGTTATTGCTGTACCGAAGTCGACCACGATAAGGGGTGCGCCATACCGCGCCTTTCCCGCGACCGAGTTGACGAGGCGGTCGGCTCCCACTTCGTGCCGCGGGGAATAGGCGATCTCGATGCCGAGGTCAAGGGACGCGGAGACTTTTACCGGCTTTACGCCGAGATATTCCCTGAGCCCTTCGTCAAGGGGCATATCCAGGGAAGGGACAACACTGGAGTATACTGCCCCGTCTATGGATTCCCTGGAGATCCCGGAAATATCCATGAGGTTCAGCAGATATATGCCCAGTTCGTCAGAGGTGTGCCTCTCCGAGACAAGGCGCCAGTGCTTCAGCAGGTTTTCTTCCTTGTAGATCCCCACTACTGTTGTTGTGTTCCCGACATCAAGGACAAGAAGCATAGGCCCGCCTCCCCTTCAAAATAGATTTCACATCAGGATATTATACCTTTTCCACGAAAAAAACGGGGCCTCACAGGAAAAGGACTCCTGCAAGGAACGCAAAGGCTGCTCCCGCAACGGTACGTCCTCTCAGCGGATATATCCCGGCGGAAAGATAGAGGACGAAAAGGGCTCCTCCCGCCGCAGCCAGCCACGGATCCCAGGAAACGGACCAGGGAACCAGTGCAGATACCGCACCTGCGATCTTTTCCCATAGGATGAACAGGCCTTCAGCCGTTCCTGCAATAAGGTATCCGCCAGGAATTCCCAGAAGAGCCGGAAGCGAAAGGGCCAGGGCAAAGGGATACAGAAATGCGAAGACAGGAAGAGCGACAAGGTTCAGAAGGATGCCTGCTGCCGGAACGGGGCCGAAAACTGCGGCCGACTGGGGATAGGTAGTGAACCAGACGAGGGGGGCAACGTGCAGGGCGGATCCCCACCCCCTGGCCCGTTCAGCGGCAGCGGCCAGAATAAGGGCCGCCGTGACGGACAGCCGCCACCCGGTGTCGGCGTACCACTCGAGCCTCCAGGCCAGGAGACAGACTGCCGCAAGGGAGACCGCATTGAGAGCGTTTCCTCTCCTTCCAAGAGCATTTCCAAGAAAGACCGACTGGATCATGACAGCTGCCCGGAGCGCACTGGGAGCACCTCCTGCAAGAAGGACGTATGCCCAGAGAAGAACGCTTGCGGGAAGTACTCTCCACCCGGAGGGAAGAATAC
>Ga0334884_1001875_pt1 | contig 29003 bp, 24 predicted proteins | sample GraSluR1_MG_7_FD_207215 | JGI IMG/M metagenome (GOLD analysis project Ga0334884, IMG submission 207215) | Sludge microbial communities from methane-producing bioreactor in Wageningen University, Netherlands - Granular Sludge_12_05 R1 | ecosystem: Engineered > Bioreactor > Anaerobic >...
AGAGCATTCCTTCCGGTTATCACTTAATCAGTTCTCGGCAGACGCCAGAGACCTGTTTCCCGGGCCGGGTCTAACAGGTCGGGAAGTACGGCGATCCTCCCGTCGGGACGGCGGAAATCGCCTTCGCCCGGCAGATCGGCGTCACCCATGAGCAGTGCTGTTATCCCCGCACGGTGCGCTCCGAGGATATCGACTTCGGGAGTATCCCCGATCATGACGATCCGGTCAGGCGCTATCCCTACAGAGTCAAGAGCCTCCCGGAACATGGGCTCAAAGGGCTTGCCCACGACCACGGGATCTTTTCCAGAGCCTGTGCGCAGGGCTTCCGCAAGTGCGCCCACTCCCGCTACAGGCCCCTCGGGAGTGGGAAACGTCCGGTCCATGTTCGTGGCGATGAAAAGGGCTCCTTTGCGTATGGCAAGGGCCGCGCGCCTCACCGCGGCCAGGGTTGCCGTTTCGTCCCACCCGATCACGACGGCTTCACAGTCCTCCTCACCAGCGGCGGATATGCCTGCCATTTCGATCTCCCTATGAAGTCCCTGTTCACCGATGACCCAGGCCTTATTTATTCCCTCAGCAGCAAGGTATTTTGCTGTTGCCGATCCTGCAGTGATGATCTCGTCCATCTCGGCTGCAATTCCGTGCCCCCTCAGCCTGTCGGCGATACGTATTCGAGTGGTGGGGTTGTTGGTGATGAAACGGATATTTTTTCCCAGGGAGCGGAGAGTATCAAGAGTTTCCACGGCACCGGGTGTAGCAGTTCCTCCCACGTACAGCACTCCGTCCAGATCAAAAAAGAAACAGCTGAACTGCGAAGCGATCATGAAAAATCATCCCCCTCCTGTGTGTCATCCCTATTGTATCTTTTTATCGCTGCCGGAAGGATGGTAGTATAGAAGAAATCTGAAAGTCTATTTTTGGATCAGAAGCGTTGCCTGTCAAACCTTACAGGAAAGAAAGAAGGCTGAGAACTATGGAATACAGAGTAGAGCGGGATACCATGGGAGAAGTGAACGTGCCTGCGGACAGGTACTGGGGGGCACAGACCCAGCGGAGTTTTGAGAATTTCAGGATCGGCTCCGAAAAAATACCCGGGGAAGTCATTCAGGCACTCGCTTTTATTAAAAAGGGTGCGGCTATAGTCAACAACAGGCTCGGAGTTCTTGATGCCGCCCGTGCCGCCGCAATCTCCGAAGTGTGCGACGAGATCATCCGCGGAGACCTGGACGGTCATTTTCCTCTGTCGGTATGGCAGACAGGAAGCGGCACACAGACGAACATGAATGTGAACGAGGTTGTTGCCAACAGGGGCAACGAACTTACCGGAGGAACGCTTGCCATTCACCCCAACGATCATGTGAACAAGTCCCAGAGCTCCAATGATACGTTCCCTGCCGCCATGCATATCGCTGCGCTGGCGGTCGTTGAACGGAAACTGCTGCCGGCGGTTGCGATGCTTGAGCACACTCTTTCCCGTCTCTCAGATGAGAACATGGATAAAATCAAAATCGGGAGGACTCACCTCCAGGACGCCACCCCCCTGACGCTCGGCCAGGAGATCAGCGGCTGGAAAGAGATGCTGACAAAGGGCAGAGAGATGATTTCAGCCTCTTCGGAAAAGCTGCGGGAGCTGGCCCTGGGAGGCACCGCTGTGGGAACCGGACTGAATGCGCCTTCAGGTTTCGCTGAAGAGGCCGCCCGGATAATATCGGAGCTGACAGGTCAAAAATTCGTCACGGCACCCAATAAATTCCATTCCCTCACGAGCAGGGATGCACTGGTGTTCGTCCACGGGGCGCTGAAAGCCCTGGCGGCGGACCTTTTCAAGATCGCCAACGATGTCCGATGGCTTGCGAGCGGGCCGCGCTGCGGGCTTGGGGAAATTCTTATTCCAGAGAACGAGCCGGGGAGCTCCATCATGCCTGGGAAGGTCAATCCGACCCAGTGCGAGGCCCTGACCATGGTGGCCGTTCAGGTGATGGGCAACGATACGGCGGTGGGAATAGCCGCTTCCCAGGGAAATTTTGAGCTGAACGTATTCATGCCCGTATGCATCTATAACTTTCTACAGTCGGCAAACCTGCTGGCGGACGGGATCCGATCCTTTAACGACAACTGTGCCGAAGGTATACGCCCTAATGAAAAGAGGATCAGGGAAAACCTGCACAATTCCCTCATGCTTGTGACCGCACTCAATCCTCACATTGGGTACGACAAAGCGGCAAAAGTTGCCAAGACTGCCTACACGGAAGGACTGACTCTGAAGGAGGCTGCAGTAAAGCTCGGATTTTTGACACCTGAAAAGTTTGACGAAGTCGTTCGTCCCGAAAAAATGATTTAAGATTTCCGAAAAACACGGGCCCGGAATTTCTCCGGGCCCGTGAGTGTCTTCTTCAAGCGGTTCTTTTACATCAGATCTTTGAGCGCTTTCAGGGCAGCCTCGTAATCGGGTTCTGCCGTCTGCTCAGGCACGATCTGCACATAGCGGATCACGTTTTCCCTGTCCACTATAAAAATGGACCGCGCGAGAAGACGGAGTTCCTTCATGAGCACTCCCCAGTTTGTCCCGAAGGATGCGTCCCTGTGATCCGAGAGTGCCATAGCCTTGTCGATTCCGCCGGTGGCGCAGAATCTCTTTATGGCGAAGGGAAGGTCCATGGAGATATTGAGTACTGCAACATCCTGGGGTTGATTCGCAGCGTCTTCGTTGAACCAGTGGATCTGGAGATCGCACACCGGAGTGTCGAGTGACGGCGTAACAGATATGACCTTGAACTTGCCGTCGAAGTCCTTGAGGGTCTTTGGCGCCATTGTCTGGTCGAGTACGGTAAAATCAGGTGCTTTATCGCCCGGTTTCAGTTCAGGGCCGATGAGTGTCATGGGGTTTCCCTTCATAGTGGTGATTCCTTTTCTTTCCATTAGATATTCACCTCCGAAATAATTCTTATAAAGAAGTGTATCATAATAAGTCAGGAAAGGTCAATCCCAGGATTTTTCCCGGTTTTTCTTTTTTCAACCCAGAATATCCCGATGAAGGTCATTGGCAGGGTAGGCGGGGAAAACTCCTGGCAATTTTTTGAGACAGGATCGTTACAAGAAGAACGCCGTAAAGCCCCCGGATTTATCCGTGGGGAGTACGTCAAATCTTGTACAGATCTCCATATTTTACCCGGAGGTATCTGATATAGGGTTCAATATCAATGCCCCTGCCGGTAACCCGCTCGATCAGTTCCGGCGCGGTGAACTTGCTCCCGTGCCGGTAGATGTTCTCCCTGAGCCATCCGTGGAGAGTATCAAACTTCCCCCCGGATATTTCAAGAGGTATTTCAGGCCTTGCCTTCAGTGCTTCCTCGTAAAACTGGGCCGAAAGGATGTTTCCGAGGGCGTATCCCTGGAACTCTCCGCCGATCTGTCCTCCGAACCAGTGAACATCCTGCATGCATCCCTCACTGTCCTTTGAGGGGGCGATTCCGAGGTTTTCAAGGTATGCGGTGTTCCACGCTTCAGGCAGGTCTTTTACTTCAAGAGCCCCCTCAAGCATCTTCAGTTCCAGTTCGAAGCGGATGATGACATGCAGGCTGTAGGTCACCTCGTCCGCGTCGGTTCGGATGAGGGACCGGCTGACCCTGTTTATGGCCCGGTAGAACGTATCCAGGGATACGGAACCCAACTGGTCGGGGAAGGTCTTTTGGAGCTCCGGGTAAAAGTACTCCCAGAAGGGCCGGCCGCGGGAGACGATGTTCTCCCACGTTCGGGACTGGGATTCGTGAAGGGCAGCACTTGTCCCCTGGGCCAGCGGTGTTCCTTCCAGCGCCGGGTCCACTCCCTGTTCGTACAGTGCATGGCCCGATTCGTGGGTGGTGGAGAAGAAGCCGTCCCCGAAATCGTTCTCCTGTATCCTAGTGGCAATTCTCACATCTCCTGAAGAGAATCTCGTCTCAAAGGGGTGATGGGTCTTGTCCTGCCGTCCTCTTGAAAAGTCGAATCCGAATCTTTTGATCACCATTTCCCCGAAGGCGAGCTGTTCTTTTTCGGGAAAAAACTGTTTCAGGCACGAGTCATCCCGGGGATCCTGTGCTGTTATAGCCTGCACGAGAGGCACCAGCCGCCCGCTCAGTGCCGAGAATATCTTCCTGATAGTGGTTGTTTTCATGCCGTAGTCGGCAAAATTGATCAGGGGGTCGGCGATATGCTCGTATCCCGGGAAAAAATCAGCCAGCCTGCGGCTAAGGTCAAGGGTTTTCTCAAGGAATGGAATGGTTTTTTTGAAGTTGTTTGCCGGCCGGGCCTCTGTCCAGGCCTGGTAGCCTGCCGAAGAGTGCTCGGAAAATAGTGCCAGGAAGTCCGGCGGTATCCTGACCGCCTTCTCGTACTCGCGCCTGGTCACCCGGATAAGCGATGCATCATCCGAATCGTATGGAAGGCTTTCGGCAAGGGGCTGCAGATCGTCGAGCAGTTTTCCCACTGCGGGGTCAATGAACTTCTCCTGGGCGATCCTCGCCATCAGGGCCACCTGGCGCCCCCGGGCCTCCGCCCCGCCGGGAGGCATGTACGTGGCCTGGTCCCAGTACAAAACAGCACCTGCGCTGTTCAGATCGCTCACTTCACGAAGGCGGATCTTCAGTTCACCGAGCTTGTGGGCAGATGAGGTCATTGTGGTCCTCCTGAAGAAATAGAATATCAGTGTGATTATATCTCCAATGATCCGTAAGCAGGGCAGTCTTGTGCTGCCTGATGTTGTCCCGGGACGGGTAAAAAGGATACTTCAGACAGCTTCTGAAGAAACTTCCGGCTGGCCCTGCGGTGTGAACGGATCTCTTTTTTCCTCCCGGCGGCGGCCCAGAAAGAAAACCGTCAGTTGAAAGATCACTATAGCGATCCAACCGATCCCGGTTGCCAGGCCGACCGCTTTCAGGCCCATTTCCGGTGCCAGCCAGTACGAGAGGATCACCCGCAGAGAAATGTGCAGGGTTGTCCCGATCAGGGGGATATTTATCCGTCCGCTGCCCCTGAAAAAACCGACGAAAGAACTTCCTATGTAGGACAGGACGTAGAAAAAGGAGAGGATCTGCATGTAGGAGACCCCCTCGGCAATGGCGGAGGTCTGGCCGGCGCCTACGAAAACAGTAACGCACGGTCGTGCTGTAGCGTATAGGGTGAAAGACATGAAGACGCCGAGGACGATGAGTGAAGACACTCCTTCCATAAAGCCCTTCAGTGCCCTCTTCCTGTTGCCGGCTCCTGTATTCTGTGCAACAAAGACCGAGATGGATTCGGACCCGCTTTCCCCAAAAGCCAGGGAAATCCCTTCTATTCTTCCAGTTGCCGTATAGGCCGCTATGGCGGCTGTGCCAAGCAGGTTGACCGCCCCCTGCACCAGGAGTTTTCCGATGTACAGGCTCGACTGGTGCATAGCGGAAAGTGAGGCAAACTGAATGGTTTTTTTCAGCAGAAGGCCGTCGTAGCGCATGTCTTCTCTTGTCGGTACGAGAAAGGGAAGTTTTTTCACGATGTAGCCCATGCAGAGTATTGCGGAGAGTCCCTGGGAAAAGACGGTTGCCCAGGCTGCACCGGCAATGCCGCAGCCAAAACCCGCTACCAGCACAAAGGTGAGTGCGGCATTGAGGATCACGGCGATCACCAAGAATACCAGGGCATATTTCGTATTGCCCACAGCACGAAGCGCAGCGGCGCAGAGGTTGTAGAAAAACGTCGCCAGAAGGCCTCCCAGGATTATATTCAGGTAACTTTGCGTGTATCCGAAGATCTCGGGAGGTGTGTGGATGCTTTCCAGGAGAAGCGGCAGAAAGAAAACCGAAGCTGTGCTCACCACAAGGGTAAAACCGGCGCCGAAGACTACGGCCAGAAAGCATTCTTTTCGAAGAGAATGGTAGTCTCCTTTTCCGAAGAGGGAGGCGAGAATAATGGAAACACCTGTACAGCAGCCCATAAGAATGAAAATAAAGAGGTTCATCACCGTGCCGCCGACACCGATCGCCGCGAAGGCTTCTTCCCCCACGTATCTTCCGACGATAATTGCTGCCACGACATTGTAGAACTGCTGGAATATATTGCCCATCAGCAGCGGTATCGCGAGGAAGAGCAGTTGAGAGCTTATTTTCCCTGACGTGAGGGAACGGGAATGGTTAATGGTAAGCTTCTCCTTTAAGATGATAGTCTGCATTATACATGAAATGTGAGATTCAGAAAAAAACCTGAAAAAATTAGAAAAACACATGAAAGTGAATAATGTTAAACGCAATAAAAGATCTTTTGATGATGAAAAAGTAACCCCTTTAAAAATTCCCGGACGCTGGCCACGGCAGAAAAAACGGCGTTCATTTTTACAGGGGGACACCGGTCAGCGGCCTGATGTGGGTGTCCGTGAACCTTTCCCCTGATGAAAAGACGCAGGGTGTGTTTCTTTTTGACATATGTCAGCGGGGTATCTACAATGGTCGAAAACCACATTTCGGAGGCTCCATGGTACCTGACGACAGGAAACTGAAGCGACTGATCGCTGCGGCAAGTATGTATTACAAGGACAATATGCTCCAGAGCGAGATCGCCGGGGTCATGGGGATCTCCCGCCCCATGGTGTCCAGGCTTCTGGCGGAAGCAAGGGAATGCGGCGTTGTCACCATAACTATCAACGAGGCGGGTAGTGCCCAGGAACTCCTGGCCGGAAGAGTGACCGCACGCTTCTCCCTGAAGCGGGCATTTGTGGTGCCGTCAAGAGGTTCTTCCACCCGGGACGGAAACAGCTCAGTGGCCCGGAGGGCTTTTACATTCTGGCACGACGAGCTTGAAGAAACGGAGTATACGGGAGTGGGCTGCGGTTACATGGTGGGCATGTTCTCAGAGTACGCAGGGACCAGGACGCCGGACCCCGTACCCCGGCAGGGTGAGATTTTTCCACTCATCGGCGGAATAAAAGCCTCCTTCCGCAGCTATCACACTAACGAACTGGTTCGCCTGATCGCGGTCCAGTCGGGCCTCAATGCCTCTTACCTGTACATGCCGGCGCTCTTCGATTCAGAGGATGAGAAGCGGATGTACGAGCATACAGAGGCCTACAGGGATATCGAATCCAGGTGGATGAGCCTGACAACGGCAGTGATCGGGATATCCAACCTGCACGCCACCCCCGACCTTGCCACGGCGGCACGGTTCGGAAGGGCACTGATCGAAGAGCGGGCGGTAGGAAGAATCCTCGCCCACTATTACGATATTAACGGCCGCTTCATCGAGCCCCAGAACGACATCGCAATGCAGATCCCTCTTTCCCGATTGCGGACAGCAAAAAACGTGGTGGCTCTCTGCGCCGACTATCTCACCCCCGAGAGCCTTCTCGGAGCGCTCCGGACGGGAATCATCACCCACCTGGTGCTGCCGGACACACTGGCGGATCAGATAACCCAGCCCTCCGACCTTCAGTGACCCCGGTCAATTCACCCCATATTTCATCTCTGTGCCCTAAATCACATGGTTTCGGGCACTGTTTCTTGGGATTTTTTCAAGTGCAAATTAACATATGTAACTCTATGGACAACTAATGTTGACGAATGTAAAATAGCTTGAAGTCATGAATAGATTTTTTTTAAATCTCAATAAAGAGGAGGTCGAAAATGTGACGGTAACCCTGCGGCAAATGAAGCAAATGCTTCTTGGCGGAGCAGATTGCGTTATCTCGGCCAGGGATGAGCTAACGGATATCGACTCCCGATTCGGCGACGCCGACCACGGCATCACCATGGAAAAAATAATGACGGCCCTGAAGAATGCTGTCCGTTCCTTTGGGGAGGACGGCACCATAAAGGATCTGATGAGCGGCATTTCCATGGCTGTGATGACCATTAACGGGGGGAGTGCCGTACCGTTGTGGACCACACTCTTTGACGGCTTGGCCGAGGGGGCTCCGGACCGGATCGAGATGAGCGAAGAAGAGTTCAGGTCCATGTTCCGCAGCGGCTACGAAACGCTCTTTGAAATATCGAGGGCAAAAAAGGGTGACAAGACCATGATGGACGCCCTGGAGCCGGCCGTGGATGCCCTGTGCGCCGCGGCAGAGGGCCTGGCGGACATGATTAAGGCCTCTGCCGGAGCTGCCGAGGCCGGGGCAAGGGAGACCGCCAATTTCGCCGCCAGGTTCGGCCGGGCGAAGAACTACGGGGAACGGAGCATAGGCACGCCGGACGCCGGGGCCATGTCAATGCGGTATTTCTTTCAGGGCCTCTTGGAGGGGCTGAAAAAGGACCAATAACGCGGGGAGGATGACTGACATGAAGATGAAGAAGTTTCTCAACGATCCGAATACACTGACTGCTGAAATGCTTGAGGGACTCGCGCTTGCCCATGGGAACATTGTTGATGTGCTTCCGGGAAACCTTGTGGTTTCCAAAGCTCTTAAGGATGCCGGCCGGGTGACCATCGTGACGCTGGGCGGCACCGGCCATGAGCCCGCCCTCTCCGGTTTTGTGGGCGACGGCATGCTGGACATCGCAGTGGCGGGGGACGTATTCGCCGCCCCCAACCCCCAGAGCTGCTTCGAGGCAATCAAGCTTGCGGACAAGGGAAAGGGAGTACTTTTCCTGGTGCTCAACCACGCCGGGGACATGCTCACCGGCAACATGACCATGAAAATGTGTAAGCAGGCAGGACTGAACGTCCGAAAGGTCGTCACCCAGGAGGACATCTCGAACGCCCCCCGGTCCAACGCCGACGACCGCCGGGGGCTTGCCGGCGCCGTGCCTCTTTATCATATTGCGGCGGCGGCGGCGAAGGAAGGCAGGTCCCTTGACGAGGTGGCCGACCTCTCCCAGCGATACGCCGACAGCATGGCCACCATTGCGGTGGCGGTCCGCTGCGCCACCCACCCCGCAAGCGGAGCCTCATTCGGCGACCTGGGTGACGAGGACATGGAAATAGGAATGGGGCAGCACGGCGAGGGCGGCGGAGGACGGCAGCCCATGAAGACAGCAAGGGAGACGATCGCCATCATGGCCAATGCCCTGGTGAAGGACATCCCTCTCCAGAAAGGGGACAGGGCCTTCGTCATGGTGAACGGTTCCGGGGCCACCACCCTTATGGAACAGTTGATCCTTTACAAGGACTGTGTGCGCTATCTCGAGAGCCTCGGCATCGAGGTAGTGGCCAATATGGTCGGCGAGATCCTCACTGTACAGGAACAGGCGGGCTTCCAGCTCAACATCGCCAAGTGGAACGACGAGTTCCTGCGCTTCTGGAACACCCCCGCCCGGACCATCGCCTTCAACAAATGACGACGGACAGACAAATGACTGCCGAAGGGAGCTGAGGAAATGGCGGACAATGTCGGAAATGCAATGGGAAAGGATTACCACCTGGATGTCGCCCCGAGGTTCGATGGATTCCACGTGAAGGGGCTCTCACACTGCTCCTGGGGTATGAAGAACCGGCTTTCCCGCATCTTTCGCCCCTCTTCGGGCAACACGGTCATGCTGGCCTTCGATCACGGCTACATCATGGGCTCCACATCGGGATTGGAGCGGCTGGACATCGTTATCGAACCCCTGCTTCCCTTCGTGGACGTGCTCATGGCGACCAGGGGAGCCCTGCGCTCCTGCGTCTCTCCTTCTACGGACAAGCCCCTCTGCATCCGGGCCACCCATGACGCCTCGGTGCTTCACGAAGACATGAGCGTCGGGGGAGGGGCAGGACTGGATATGGAGGATGCCCTGCGGATGAACGCCTCGGCCCTGGCCGTCCAGACATTCATCGGGGCGCCGGGCGAGGGGGATTCCCTTGAACTCCTGTGCCGTGCGGTGGACCAGGGAGAGCGGTACGGCATCCCCGTGCTGGGCGTAGTGGCCGTGGGGAAGCAGCTTGTCCGGAACGCCAGGTACTTCCTCCTGGCGACCCGGATACTGGCGGAGCATGGGGCCCAAATGGTGAAGACCTATTACTGCGGGGATTTCGAAGAGATCGCGGCGGCGTGTCCGGTCCCGATCGTCATCGCCGGGGGTAAAAAGCTCCCCGAGGACGAGGCCCTTACAATGGCGTACCGGGCCGTCCGGGAGGGTGCCAGGGGAGTGGACATGGGGCGGAACATCTTCCAGAGTGAACATCCGGCAGCCATGGCCATGGCTGTGGGAAAAGTGGTTCACGAAGGATTCACTGACAGGGAGGCGTACGAGGCTTTCCTTGAAATAAAAAACCGTTCCTGAAGACTGCACGAAAAAGGGGGACGGAAATTTCCGTCCCCCCTCTGTTCTTCCATTGAGCAAAGCCCGAAAGGAGAGATACCATGTTCGAGATCGTCCATATCGGCATTCCCACTACCCAGAGCAAAGAAGGGGAGACCTATGTCCCCGGGGCTGAGATCTACGTCACCTCGCCCGGTAAGTCACCCTTCGCCATAGAATACGTACGTTTCCTTCCCGGAACGGTCTTCCCCGAGGCTATGCACTACGACATACACGTGGCTGCGAAGGTCGATTCCATCCAAAAGTACGCAGCCATGGCCGACGAGGTCATCGTTCCGAAGATGGACGGCGGTGATTGCTGGCTCTGCTTCATCCGGAAGGATGGCGCCATCATCGAGCTTATGGAGGAGAAGTAGGGGCGCCGGAAGAGAGTGTTCTCTCCACCTGCAGCAGAATCGGGGGCTGAAAGGAATTTGTTTTCTACCCTTCAGTTCCCCTTTTTTCTGACGATGTCGAAAATCGTCACTTCGGGCGGAGCGAAGAACCGGAGCGGCGGCCCCCAGGTTCCCGCGCCGTTGCTTACGTAGATCAGGCTTTCCCTGGAGGTTTCCGCCGCGTAAGCTTCCCCTTTCCTGGGCGAGATAGCCCTCAGCCCCGGCCGGTAGTCGTGAGCCAGGCGTGTCAGCCAGTAGAAGGGCCAGATCTGTCCTCCGTGGGTGTGCCCGGAGAGCTGGAGGTCAAAGAGTCCCGCCGATTCAGCCTCCACTATGGGGCGGTGTTTGAGCAGCACTACGAAGCGATCCTCGGGCAGGGAGGCTAAAATTGCCTGTTCCGGGTGGTTCGTTCCGCCGGAGCGCCGGGCGGAGGCATCATCCATGCCCACGAGGACCAGTCCGCCCACGAAGAGGGGTTCGTCCCGAAGTACCCTCATACCTGCCCGTTCCTTGAATTCGACGGCCTGCCGGACGCCTACGTGGTACTCATGGTTGCCGGTGACGGCATAGGTCCCGAGGGGCGGATCCAGCTCCCTTAGAAGGACAATTTCCTCATCGCGAAACTCCATGTTGTCATCCACGAGATCCCCCGTACTGACCACCAAGTCCGGCTCTGCTGCACGGACGACGGAGAGTATCCGTCCAAGGCGTTCCTCCTGGATGATCCACCCCAAATGAACGTCTGTTATCTGGGCGATGCGGATCCGATCCAATCCTGCCGGGAGCCTTTCCGTTTCGATGGTGACATGTTCCGGCCGCACGTTGAGAGCTTCAAACCAGCCGTAGCCGCAGGCAAGAAAAGCGAAGCCCACTGCTGCCCATGCCCGGGCCTTCGGTGAGGGAAGCAGTCCTCTCAGGCTCGTGGAGAACAGCAAATCGGCCAGCCATGCCAGGAACCGCAGCAGATCGATGACGACGAAGGCCGTGAAGAGGATGAAGAAGAAGGCGAGCCCCATGTACACGACATAGGACAGCACCTTTCTGAATTCGGGGTAATTCCCCAGGTCCACCTGCCACAGCGCCCGTGACCCGAAGACGAGCAAGAGCGTGAGAACCAGGTACAGGGTGGTCCATTTCCACCCCGGCCCCATGGCGCTCCGCAGTCTGAAATATATGTAGGAGTAGTGAGCCGCAAGAACGACTATAAATAGTATTCCAAAGAATCTCAATTCTGTAACCCTCCTGATTGCACAAACCCGAAGGGGTCTGCGGGTAGTTTTTATTTCCATCCCGGCTTTTAAGCTTCAAGTTCTTACTGCCGGGTCAGGAATGTCGCAATTCGTAAAAGTTATTGTACTCTAACTTTTGTATTGTGGCAAGAAACAGGTCACGCACGTTTAAAATTTTTTTCTCGGAACGCTCAGAGTTATCCTCCTGAGGCTGGTTTCATGGAATTTCGCCATCCTAAAGACGGCCTCATTGCGAGATCCTTCGCATTCGCTCAGGATGACAAACCGCCCCAGGGCAGTCCCATCGGCTTATAGTGAAGCATCCCGGGCTTACAGGTTAACGACCCTGGTGGCCACCTCGTCGCAGAAGGCTCGGTCGTGCTCCACGAATACCATGGTCGGCCCGTGCTCAAGCAGCAGTTCAGTTATCTGCATCCTCGAAATCACGTCGATGTAGTTCAGCGGCTCGTCCCAGAGGTACAGATGGGCCTGCTCGCAGAGGCTCCTGGCGAGGAACACCTTCTTCTTCTGTCCCCCGCTGTAGTCCTCCATGTTCTTCTCGAACTGGGTCCTGGAAAAATCCAGCTTTCTTAGGATCGCAAGGAAGAGACTCCGATCGATTCCGGACTGTTGCGCAAAATCCGTCAGGCTGCCGCTGAGTCCTTCGGCGTCCTGGGGGAGCCAGGAGATCTTCAGCCCCGACGCCACGTTGAGCGTTCCGCCGTACTCCAGCCTCTCCCCGAGGATCAGCTTCAGAATGCTCGACTTGCCGCACCCGTTCCGGCCCCTGAGGGCGATCCTCTCCCCCCGGCCGATGGTGAAGCTCACTCCTTCGCAGACGGACCTGTCCCCATAGCTGACGGAGACGTTCTCCAGCTCTGCCAGCCTTGGGGAGTGGAAGGCGAGGGGGAAGAGCTTCAGCTTCTCACCTTCCTCCACGTTCTGCAGCAGGGCCGATTTTTCCTCGAGAGCCTCCTTCCGCCGCCGTTCCAGGGTCTTGGAGCGTTGGGCCATTTTGGCGGCCTTGTGGCCGATGTACCCCCGGTCGGGCCTCAGGCCCGAGTTCCGAACGCCCCGTTTCGTCTTCTCCACGGTGTCTGACCAGCCCGACGCCCGCCGGGCGGCCTCCTGCATCCGGCTGATGTCCTTTTTCAGCCGCTCGTTTTCCGCCCGCTCAGATTCGTCCAGCAGCTGCCTGTTCTGCCACCAGGACGAAAAATTCCCCTTCTGGACCTCGATATTCGCCCTGTTGATCGACAGGATGTGGTCCACGCACCCATCGAGAAAGGTCCTGTCATGGGATACCAGGATGAACCCCCGCTTGCGGTTCAGGTAGGCGCTCACAGTGGCCCGGGCACCCAGGTCCAAATGGTTGGTGGGTTCGTCGATGAGCAGGAAGCTGTTCTCCTTCAGGAACAGGGCGGCCAGTAGTGTCTTCGTCCTCTCCCCGTTGGAGAGGGTACGCAAGGGACGGCGGAGGGTATCCTCACTCACATCGAGCAGGGAGATCTCCCGGGCGATCTGCCAGTCTTCGGCGGCCGGCGCAATGGTCCGGATGACTGCCGGAGCGTCCATCTCATCGTCCGGTACGGGGTATGGAAAATATTCGAAGGGCACGGACGAGGTGATGGAGCCTTCGTAGTCGTACCGGCCGAGCAACAGGTTCAGGAACGTGGTCTTCCCCCGTCCGTTGCGGCCCGTGAAGCCCAGCTTCCAGTCCGTGTCGATCCGGAAGTTCACGTTCTCGAAAATTTTCTCCAGTCCGCCCTCGTAGGCGAAGGTGAGGTGTGAAACATTGATCAGAGACATGCATATCCTCCTGGAAAAAAAGCCGCAGAAGAGCTCGAAAATGCCCGCAAACGGCCCGAAAAACTTTCGGTCCCGGGGTAGGAAGCTGTCCGGAACAAGGGGGTGATTGCCCTTTCAGATCAGCCAGGCCGGTACATACCAGTTCTTCTGATCGAGGGGCAGCAGGTCGTTTGCCATGCAGACGACGGCGCCGTTCCCTCTGAGGACGTTCATCCCCTCCGGTTCGCCCGGTTTTCCCCGTCCGGCGAGGGGATCAAGGGCCCGGAAGTGTTTCACCGCCTCTTTTCCCGGGGATGCCGATTTTTTGACCTCCACGGGGGAGAGGGTGCCGTTCTCGAAGATAAGGAAGTCGATCTCCCTCTTTTCTTTATCGCGGTACCAGTACAGGGGAGGCTCCCTTCCGGCGTTCAGGAAGCTCTTGTACACCTCCGAGAAAACGTAGGTTTCAAAAAACGCCCCCGACATGGCCCCCCGTTCCAGCGCTTCCGGGTTGCCCCACTTCAGCAGGTAGGCGCAGAGCCCCGTGTCCAGGAAGTGGAGCAGGGGCATTTTGGTTACCCGCTTCAGAAAATTGTTTGAATAGGGCTGCACAACCGCTGCGATATCGGACGACACAAGAATGGAGAGCCATTTTTTCGCCGTGGGCGGCGAAACGACGCTTTCCCTGGCCAGCTCCTCGTAGACCACCGGCCGGGCCGTCCTGGCCGCCGCGACGGTCATGAAATTGTAGAAGGCCATCTCGTCCGCCACCTGGGTGAGGTCCCTGATGTCCCGCTTGAGGTAGGTGTCCACGTAGGACCGGTAATAGGTCTCCCAGTCGACCCTTTCGTCGGCGTGCAGCCTCGGCATGGAGCCCCGGAATATGCGTCCGTACAGCTCGTTCAGGCCGATTTTTTTCACTTCCCCCAGCCGTTTTGAGAGGGCCTCGGGGTCCGTGGTGAAGGGCCTCGAAGGAACGCCCAGGATCTCGCTGGTGGACAGTCCCGGAAGTCTGACGATGCCCACACGCCCCGCCAGGGATTCGCCGACGTTTTTCATCATCACGAAGGACCGGGAACCGGTCAGCCAGAAATCGCCGTTTCGTCCCGAACGGTCCGCGGCCATCTTTATATATGGGAGCAGGCCGGGAGCGTACTGGATCTCGTCGATCAGCACGGGAGGAGTGTACCGCTGCAGAAAGAGCGCCGGGTCGTTTCCCGCGAGGTGCCGAACGTCCGGGTCGTCCAGCGTCACAATTTTGCGTTCCGGTTCCGCGAGGCGTTCGAGAAGGGTTGTTTTGCCCACCTGCCGGGGGCCGGTCACAAGCAGGACCGGAAATGTATCGGCGATCTTTCTGACAGTATCTTCGGCGGACCGTGGAATATACACGGTGTTCACTCCCTTTCTGACGGGAACGGAACCTCTGTTCGACTATAATAAAATATGATTTTATTTTAGTCGAAAATATTCCGGAACTCAAGACCCGGTATCCGGTTCTCCGTTCTGTTTTTCCGCCGGAGTTCCTTTCCGGCCGAAAAATTCGCCGAAGGCGGCGCCCCCCAGGATCATGGCTGCCCCTGCCATCTGCACCGGCGTCAGCCGTTCACCCAGCAGGACCGCCGAAAAAAGAAGCGCCGAGAAGGGCTCCAGGTATCCGCAGATGGCCACTGACTGGGCAGGAAGGCGCTGCATGGACGAGAAGTAGAGGTAGCACCCGAACCCCGTGTTCACAAATCCAAGCAGAAGGAGGGGGAGAAGGCTTCCAGGGGGAATGGCCGTCACGGCTCCCTGCCGGACGACTGTGAAGACCGCAACGGTGACGAAGCTGGCGGAGAGCTGCCAAACAGCGTTCTCGAAGCCCGTGATGCCCTCCGCCATCTTGTTGAAGATCACCATGACGGCCAGCATGACCGCCGACAGCAGACCGCACGCAAGCCCCCACGAAAGCTCTCCCCGGCCCACCTCGTCCCCGTTGACGAGGACCATCCCGACGAGCACGGCGCCGAATCCGAGTATCCTGGAGAAGGCCAGCTTTTCCCTGAAAATCACAGGTGCGAGGACCATCACGATCACCGGGCCGCAGTAGTAGGCGAGGGTCGCCGGGCCGACACCGATCCTCCGGTAGGCCTCGTACAGGAACATCCAGCTCGTACCCATGGCCATCCCGGAAAGAAGCAGGAAGGCGAGATGTTTCTTTTTGCGAAGCCCTCCGAATCTTCCCCCGGTGAGCACGAAAACGGCGAGAAGAAACAGGCTGCCGATGAGGGTCCTCCAGAAGACGATCTCGTGGCTGCTCAGCAGAATGTGGCTTGCGACGATTCCGTTTAAACCGAAAAGCAGGCATGCAGAAATAAACCTGGTGTAATGGAGTTTCATTTTTCGTCACTCTCTCCTTGCGGCAGTCTGTCCGGTCCTCGCTCCACTCTCAGCTGGCGCATGTGTCATACGAATCTCGGGCGCAAAGAGTACTGCCGGTCTGTGCGGTTCTTTCCGGGATGTTTTCTTCCCATTGGACCAGAGTGCAATTTTATACCAGCCGGGGTTTAATAAAAAGCGAGAAACCATGCGGTTGAAAATGGAGGCGGGAGGGGGTGCATCAGGTGTCTTCACTTCGAAAAAATGATTCCTGCACCGTTCGGTTTACGGTACAATGAAACCCCTACATCGCAAGGAGAGCTTCGTGCCCGGGCCCAGGTGCTCGGTCAAACGGAGGTAAACGGAGGAGGGATATGTATGATGAAATGCAGTCAGTGCGGAGCGGATCTGCCGGATGGAGCGAAATTCTGCCATGCCTGCGGGGAGGAACAGGAGGGCACAGTTGGTTCCGGGAAGGGAAAAAGCAGCGGCCGGGTGGGGTACTCGGAGAAGATCCACGACCCGGCGTTTCAAAAATACCTGAAGAACACCAACCGGTGGTCCTCCATCTTTGCCGGTGGGCTCGCCGTCATCGCCGTCGTGGGTTTTTTCATAGCGGGTGAGACCGGCGCGGGAGGTATGGAAAACCCCGAGTCCCTTTACATCGGCCTCGGGATTGGCGGCATGTTTCTCGCCATCGCTTTCTTCCAGATTTTGGGCAGAAAAAGGAGCTCAACCTGGGACGGCGTGGTCACCGACAGGGTAGTGAAGCAGAAGCGGCGCAAACAGAGCACGGGCGGCGACAAAAACGACTATCGCTGGGTGAACTACACGGAATACACGGTGGAGATCCGCTCCGACAGCGGAAAGAAGCACTCCATTGTCGTGGACGACGACGATACCCTATACAACTACTACCAGGTGGGGGACAGGGTGCGCCATCACGGCGGACTGAACTCTTTCGAGAAATACGACAAGTCCAGGGACAGCATCATTTTCTGCAACGCCTGCGCCACGAAATGCGACATTGGACACGACGTCTGTTTCCGGTGCGGCTGCCCTCTGCTGAAATAGGAGCAGGGGGGACCTGGATGAAAACCTGCCGGGTTCCTTTTTCTGCCGGAATGTTCCTGAATCCGGGATTTTTCGCCAAAACCTGCTTTTTCGTGAGACCAAAGGACAAACAGTATACATAGCGATGCGAAAATAGTGTATAAAAGATACTGGAAAAGGATCCGGCTGCCAGGGGTGCCGCAGAGTGCCGGGTCCTCTACTTTTCAGGTGTTCCAATTTTTACCAGTGGGAGAGGTGTTCATGAAACAGGCAAGCCGTATCTTTCTTTTACTTTCGCTCCTTTTCTCTCTTCTTTGCGGACTTCCAGCGCTGGAGGCCGCAGAAACCGGAGAGGCTTCCGGATGGACTTTTTCTACAACCCCCTACGTATGGTTCTCCGGCCTCAACGGAACGGTGGGTGTGAAGGGATACAAGGCACGTGTCAACCTGAGCTTCTCGGACATCCTCTCGGACATGGATGCCTCGGGGATGCTGACATTCCAGGGGCACAAGGGAAACCAGTATTTCTTTTTCGACGGTATGTATCTTGATCTCTCGGACACCGAGCAGCTGTCTGCCTCATTGTTTACGGACATCGGTGTGACGATGACCCGGCTTCAGGCCGCATGGGGGGTGCGCGTAAAAGAATGGGAATCGTCCTCTCTCCATGTTTTCGCCGGCCTGAGATATTGGAACCTCAAAAACGAGCTGACCATCAGAACGGCTTCCGCTCCCCTGAGACACTTCAGCGATAGCGAGTCCTGGCTGGACCCCCTCATCGGCATCCGCTTCGCCACCCGGCTGTCGCCGAATCTCACTTTTTTAGCAGTTGTCGATGCGGGCGGGTTCGGAGTCGGATCGGATTTCACCTGGGGGGGGATGGTGGACCTGTCGTGGCGGCTCTCAGAGCGGACTTCCCTTGAAGTCGGGTACCGCTACCTCTATGTGGATTACGAGAAGGACGGTTTCGTGATGGACGCGTACAACGACGGCATATTTATCGGTTTGACCTGGAAGGTGAGGTAAGAATGCACTGATCGCTTTTTTCCCCGCAGCATTTTGTCTATTAAACACCACTACACACCACACGAAAGGGAATGAGACCCAATGAGAAGAGCCCGTATCTTGAGCGTCATGATCCTGTCCGCACTCCTGTGCACCGCATCCGGCGGCTTCGCTTCAGCCCCGGAAGCCGCACCCTCGAAATACCCCTTCACCCTCGACCAGGGCGGCATTCCCGGGCTCGGCGGCGAACGGTCCGTCATCGTCGTCATCAGCGACATCCACCTGGGAATGGATGACCGGTACGCCGAAACTCAAAAAAACCGGGCTCCACTCGCGGACTTTGTCCGGAAGATCGGACGCTCTCCGAACGTCAGGGAGCTTGTCATCGCCGGCGACTTTCTGGACGAATGGTTCATCCCCGCCGGCACGGACACCTATGCCGGAAAGACCCAGAAAGAGTTCGTGCAGGCCGTCGCCGCCAATAACAGGGAGGTGGTCGACGTCTTCAACTCCGTCATAGGGGAAGGAAAGGTCAAGGTGACCCATGTCCCCGGGAATCACGACCTGCTGGTCGATTCCGAAAGCATGCAGACCGTCTTTCCGGGAATCGCGGAAGCTCGGGATGTCCGGGGCCTCGGGACCTACTCTCCGGAAGGTCATTCGGAAATTGCTATCGAACACGGTCACCGGTACAACTTCTTCTGTGCCCCGGACCCTCTTTCGAACAGGGAGATAGCCCCCGGTTCCATCCTGCCTCCGGGGTATTTCTTCACCCGCATCGCCACCCTCTCCGTGGTCGAGGGTAAACCCGAACCGTCAAAAATCAGGCCGGCCGTCACCCCGAACTCCCTCGGCGAAAGCCAGGACCTCGAATACCTCTACTGGAAAATATGGGACGCCCTTATGACCGAGCTGCCCATAAAAGAAGACTTCGAAGAGAAGATCATCAGGACCAACATCGACGGCTTCACGCAAGACTACGCCATGAGCGACCTCATGCCCCGCCAGGCGCAGGCGGGCGGCCGTATCGACGTGAACCTGTTCAAGGGGATCCAGGACACCTGGAGCGAGCGGCAGGCCCTCAACGAAGTAGCCGTCAAAATTCCTGTTCGGGAGGCTCTCGTCAAGTCGGCCTCGGCGGCGGGGACGGACGAGCAGGCCGTGGTGCAGTACTTCCACAACCCCGCGTCCGACAAGCGGATCGTGATCTTCGGCCATTCCCACGAATCCAGGATGATCCCCTCGGAGACCCACGACGGGAAAAAGGCCCTGTACGTGAACTCCGGTACCTGGATCGACAAGAACGCCACGCCCACCATGACCTTCGTCACGGTCATCCCGAAGGACGGGGAGCGGCACGTCGGGCTGTACCAGTATGCCCACGACGGCAGCATCGGGACCCTGGACACCATGGAGGTTCCCGGGTTTTAGCCGTCCGTGCCCGTAACAGAAAAAGAGAGGAGCACGGCGTTTTTTTCGCCGGGCTCCTTTGCTTAATCTCTCAGCCGGATGTTCACCTTCACGCTCACCGGGCCGAAACACCTCGTTCCCCCGGCCTCGCTGACGATCCGGAGCAGCCGGTCCGCGTCGGTGAAGCGCCGTCCGGACAGCAGCGTGACCCCCCGTTCCCGGAAAATGTCCGGCAGCAGGGGAGCGGACGGGCCGATGACGCAGATTTCCCTCGTTCCCGAGGCCATGGAAAGAACGTCGTCAAAGGTGCCGTTGAGCAGGCTCGTCGCCGAAAGGATAACCACGCTACACTTTGGAAGCTCCTCCCGCTCCAGGTCTGTGGAGGTGATGCCTTTTTCTTCATTTTTTCCCTCGTCGAAGACCACGCAGTGCCCGGCATGGTCCCGGATCATCCGGAGGAGGGGCATAATGTCTCCCACCATTCCCACCCTGTCCTCCCTGGTTATGCCGAGCATCTGGACCAGGTCGTCGTTGGAGGACTCCCCGGCTTCGCCTTCGTCAACCAGGGCATTGAGGGTTGCGAGCCCGATGGATGCCTCTACCGGATTGGGGGAGCGCAGCAGGGGAAGGGCCCGGTCGGCGGTCATTCCCGAGAGGCTTCCCGCATTGGGGAGGAGTGAGCAGGTGCTTTTCCCCAGGCGGTGCCGCAGCATGCAGGCCACTCCCGCCTTTTGGGTATCCAGCTTCACGGCGGTGTATCCAAGCCCCGCCCGGATGTCCTCCAGGCGCTGGCCGCTGAAAAGAGAAAGTCCGCAGTCAATGAGCGTATCGATGATGGGTTTCATGGTGTGTCCTTCTTTCTCGGAAGATCCCGGTAGTAAAAAAAGGAAGCGGTCCGTATTTAAGCACTCTTCGGCCTGTTCCGTTATCCGCCGGATGGGTCGGGCGTTCCGGAAGGTTCCGTTTATTTTCCCCAATAATAGTACAAATATGCACAAAGGGATACGTTCAATCCGGGAAACGATATTTTTTAAGCAATGAAATCAATTTTTTTGCGGGACAATGCAAAAATATTTTGATATTAATGAGGAGAAAAGGAGTATTATTATTCTTATTACAAGTCTGAATCTTGATTCAGCGGAGATTTTTCTCCGCTGACCGGGGAGGTGCTCTTTGTATGAGAGTCGCGTCTGAAGGGCCAGGGAAGATCGTTGGGAAAAAGCAGAAGGGGTGCAGAGTTTTTATCCTGCTCATAAGTCTGCTCATATTCAGCCTGGTATCGGCAGGTGCGGAGGCTTTTACCTGGACGGTGACCGATGTTGTGGACAACCCCGCGATCCCCGGAGAATGGTCGCTGCGCGGAATCGTGCATTGGGCTTTTCCGGGGGACACAATCCTGTTCGCTGACGGGAAACGGGATATCAGCCTTCTGGAGCCCCTGGTCATCGAGAAGATGCTGCGCATCCAGGGGCCGGCGTCGTTGACACAGACGGGGAGCAGTGCGGTGCTGGTCAACACGTCCCCGACCATCGTGACGATTTCAGGGGTCACTTTCTCCGGAGCAACGGACAAAAATAACAGCTATGCAGGCTCGGGGGTCATCAATTGGGGGAGGATGAGACTCACCGACTGTGTCATGACCGGCAACCGGACTGCCTGGCAGGGCGCAGGCGTGAGCAATACGGAGACACTGGAAATGGTCAACTGCGTCGTGAGGAACAATGTATCCAACAAGGGGGGCGGAGGGGTCTTCTCCTCGGGGACGCTTGTCATGACCGGATGCACGGTGGAGAACAACATATGCATCGATGACGCGGGCGGGGGCATCCTCAACGATGGCGGAACGCTTGAGGTCCGGCAGAGCTTCATCCTCGGCAACATTGCGAACTCGGCCCTGACGAACGACGACATGTTTATGGGTACCAATTCCGGAGACGGTGGAGGCATTTCCAACATGGGCGGCACGGTAAAGGTGATCGATTCCACCATTTCGGGAAACGCGGGCTACTGGGGCGGCGGGATCTACATCGGGGAAGACTTCGGCTCCAGTTCCCTGCAAATCTCCGGCTCAACCATATCCGGAAATACGGCGGAGGCCAACGGCGGAGGAATTTACAGCTTCCGGGGAACAGTCACTGTCGAAAATTCCCGCATCCAGCTGAACACTGCCGCATTAAGCTACAGCTACGGGCACGGAGGGGGGATCTCCCTCTCCGAGAGCACGGCGTCTCTGCTGGCGCAGTCTTCCGTGAGCGGCAATTTGCCGGACCAGATATACTGCTCATACGGCAGCTCGTACACAAACGACGGCACCTGCACCGTAGGGGGCGCAGTGGAAAACGCTCCTCCCATGCTCCCGGGACCACCGGAGGGTAATTTGCCGGATCCGAGGGATACTTCGGGAGAACCTGATGTCACGGCCCTCGCGAATGACCTGGAGGATGACGGGAGCGACATTTTTAAAAGAGTGAAGGAGGTCCTCTCCGCCGACCTGGACGGTCTTCCCGGAGGGCTCTCCGCCACCCTGCACGACACGTTTGCCTACGAGGACGTTCCCCTTTCTGACGATTCGGGGGACGGCGTGCTGCCTGTGGTGTTCACGGCATCATGGCCGGAGAGGGTCCGCTATTACATGGCATTCGGGAAGTGCGATGAAGGGGATATCTCTGCCCGTTCGGTGACGGGATACGACATACCTGAACGTGGGATACAACTGGAAGTCAGGCCCGGACAGCCCCTTCCCGAAGGGGTCGAGGTTCCTGAATACTATGAGGAGGGCGAGGGTCTGATGACGTGGAGGAACGTTATCGCCGACAACGGTCCCTACGACCAGAACAGGGAGCCCGGTGTGGTGACGGTGCGCGTGGCGGAGATACAGGCCGAGGCGGAGGAGCCGTCTTCCGGCAGCTCGGGATGCTCTGCGGCAGGGTCTGCTTCAGCCGCTGTTCTTCTTGGCCTGCCGCTGGTTTTCCTTGTGGGCGGAAGGAAGAAAAACTGACAGTCAGGAGTCAAAAACTGAGGCAGAAACGAATACTGGAATCATCTGTGGTTTTGGATTCTGTCCTGAGGTTCAGGGGAACTTTTTCCCGTTCCTTCTGAATTTTTAGTAGACACGATGTCCTCGGAGGGGTGTCTCCTCCGGGAACGGTCGAGAGATTATTTTCTCCTGTCCCATTCCTTCAGCGGGGGGGTTGGTCTGCACGTTTCCTGCCCCCGGGGAGAAAGGGGAGAACAGTTTAAAAACGGAATGGACCGAGAAACGAGACCGGCGGGTACGGGAAAGAAAAGCTTCCGAGCCCGCCGGTTTTTTTGTTCGCCCTGCACCGGACACTTTATCCGCACGCTGAAAAAACTTCTCCGGGCTGTCGGGAGAGCTTTTTCTGTTTTTCAGGTTGTGGATTCAGGAGAACGCCATACTATTGCTGTTTCTCTGATATCAATGATATAATAACGTAGTAAATATAATTGAGAATTACAACAATACCATCTTGCTTTATAGCGAAAACAGGCACTTGTGAGATAAATCCCTTCGACCCGGTGCGATTCGTTGGGTCGAACCTGAAGATGGGGGACTGTTCCGCACTTTTCGTACTGACGGCAGCTATATCATTTTGGGAAACAGCGAAAGGAAAGACCGGGATACGATCCGCAAGGATCCGCAGATTTCAAGAACCTGGTGTTGGCGAACCGGACGGCGCCACCCTACATAATCACAGCACGTGAAGGAGAAAAAACGATGGCCTCCAAGATCATCTCCGAAAAAAACTCCCCGTGTCCGTACTACTTTCCCGAACACCTGCGAAAAGCCCTCTCCGCCATCCCGGACTATCCGGTCACCTCCATCGAAGCGGACTCCGGTTACGGCAAGACGACCGCGATGCGGGAATTTCTGAGGAACCTGTCCGGCAACGCCCGCGCCGTTTGGCATACCTGCTTCGGTGAACCTCCGGCGAAGACATGGGAAGGCATCTGCCGTATGTTCGGGGAGGCGGACGCGGAAGTCTCACCGAAATTGAAGGAGCTGTACCCGCCGACGCTGGAAACGCTCTCCGACATCGCAGCAGTGATGCGCGAACTTTCCTGCGAGGACGAAATATTTCTCGTCATCGACAATTACCAGCTTTTCCAGAATACCATTCCCTACAGGCTGATGGACGCTTTCTCCGTACACACGAATGCCCATGTTCACGTCGTCTTTGTCAGCCAGCCGCTGGCGGCAAGCCCCAGGAGCGTCCATAACCCCAACATCCACAGGATCAGCACGAAGGATTTTCTGTTCGACCGGTACAGCATCGTCCAATACTGCCGGGGGGCAAAAATCAGAATTTCCGGGGGAGAGATAGAGTACATCAAAAATATCTCCGAGGGCTGGATCGCCGCCATTTGTCTCCAAACCGAGAACTACAGAAAAACGGGTTCCCTGGTGAAGACGAACGACATGAACCTCCTCATCGAAAATACCGTATGGAACAGGGTCCCTGAGAAAAGCCGGGAATTTCTGACCGCCCTCTCGCTGCTCGATGATTTTACCCCGAAGCAGGCGGCGATAATGGTGAACCGGCCGTCACTCCCGGATGACATGGTCCGGTTGCTCAGGGGAAACTTTTTCATTCCCTTCGTCGAGGACAAAGGCATGTATTCCATGCACAGCCTGTTGCGGGATTATCTGCGGAGCCGTCTCGACGAATTTGTTCCGGACATTCGACGGGAGATGTTTCGCCGCGCGGGAACCGCCCTGTCTGACGCAGGCGACTACTTCGGGGCGGCCCGTTTTTATTTCGAGGCCGGGGATTTCGGGGCCATAATTTCTCTGCCCTTCACCGCGCGGTATTTTTACAACAACTTCGATATCGGCATGCTCGGATTTCTTGAGCGCTTCGTGAAGGAATGCCCGGCGGAGATTGTGGGAGGGAACCCCATGTTCCTCGTCATGGTGGCGTATTTCATGTTCAGGAATGGGCGGCGCGAACAGTTCCATGAGCTTGCCGGCCTGATACGTTCGTTGCTGGACGACCCGAACCGCGGCCAGGATAGTGAATTATTAAAAATAAAAGGCGAGTTCGCGTTGCTGATGTCGTTCTCGCAGTTCAACGACATCGTGGAGATGAGCGCATACCACAGGGAGGCCCTGAGGCTTTTCGAGGCTGCCGGGGAACGACCGCCCCGGTCGTCCTATTTCGGCGGCAACATTCCCTGGACCTTCGGCTGTTCGTCGGTATTTTCCCTGTACTGGCGAAAAACCGGCGAGCTGGACAGGGAGCTCGAAGTAATGGACGAATGCGTGCCCTATTACGTCACGATTTCCGGAGGACACGGCGCCGGGGGCGAACACATCATGCGCGCGGAGGCCATGCTCATGCGCGGCGACGACAGGGCGGCGGAAATCGCGGCCCACAGAGCGGTGTATCGCGCCTCGGAGGAAAACCAGATAGGCAACCGTATCTGCGCGGAGCTCGTTTTGGCGAAGCTCGCCATTTTGTGCGGGGACGCGGCGGCGTACAAATCCCTTCGCGAAGAAATCACGGCCCGCGCACGGAATGCCGGACAGAGGGCGGTGTTTTTGCTCGGCGAACTGGCCCGGGCTTCACTCGACGTTGTCCTCGGCCTGCGTGAAGAAATCCCTGATTGGCTGTTCACTGCGGACGGCATCAACAAGATGCTGTTCATTCACGCGCGGCCCTGCGCATTTTCGATCCTGGGCGCGCTGTTGCTGGCGGACCGCCGTCACGCTGAACTCGACGCTCTCACCGACGTGGTGATGGGCCTGTCCAGCAAAGTACATTTCCTGTTGCCCCAGGTCACCCACCTCGTGTATCTGTCGGTGGCGGAAAAACGGGAGGAAAAAAAACGGGCTGCGCTGGAGACATTATCCGCCGCCCTTGAGATAAGCCTGCCCGACAGGGTATATTTCCCGTTCGCTGAGTTCGGGAGCGAGCTGGGAACGTTGCTCAAGGATCTGAAGGGCACTTTCGACGGGGAAAAAATTGACGACATGCTCGCCCTCTGTGAAAGGTTCTCGACGGGCGCCGCAAATGTCGTCAAACAGATGGCGGGTGGAAAGTCCGGCCTTACACCCCGCGAACGGGAGATCGCCCTGTTCGTGAAGGACGGGTTTCAAACGAGCGAAATCGCAGCCCGGCTTTTTATATCCGAAAACACTGTAAAATCAACCCGCAAGGCAATTTATGGCAAATTGGGAATTCATTCGAGAATGGAACTGACAAAAATAGATTTTTAGAGAGTCCGGCGTTATCCCCCGTTTTCATTCCAAATCAAATTCACGGATGGCAGATTTGATTTGAAAAATCGTGTTTACTTCCTAACGGAATGCAGCATTCCGTTTGAAGTGATCATCCCTCCTAAAAAACCCCCCCTGCGGGGGAGGCGTAATATTTTTTTCTCCCTACAATAGTATGTAACGGAAGGCTATTTTAAAAAAACAAATAAATCCGGTCCCGTTCAATCACTGGGACACTGTTGTTTATTGCATTAATAAGGAAGGAGGATTCCATGAAAATACAGGCGGGATTTTTTAAAAGCGTCAAACCTCTGCCGAGGCACAAGCTGGAGGTCGTGATGCAGACGGACACGCACATCGTGTTCGATTTCACCTCGCGCCTGGGCACGATGAGATTCGGGGCGCTCGCTGGCGATGAACTGTTCAACAGTGCCCGGACGGACGGAAATTTTATCCTGTTCGGGGAACCTGGAGCGCCGAAAATCCGTATCGGGCCGACGGACTTCGCGGACCTGATTCTCGTGGACCGGACGAGCGATGGGCCGGAATACGGGAAGATTTTCTGATAGCAATCAAATATTTATGAGGAGTGAGCCGTATGAAATGCATGGGGAAGGTTTTCAGAGTATCGCTTTTCGTTTTTTGCGCGGCGGTTTTGTTTTCCCTTTCCGCTTCTGTGGTGTATGCGGCGGGTGAGGACGCGGGGGTCGAAGGTTTGTGGCTTCGGATTCCGGAATTTCCTGACGATGCGGACGTTGACGAGTTTTCCGCGGATGAGGACGGCGAAGTCACCTACATTCGCTCTATCGACGACGGCAGGTTTGTGCTGGGCGTCTTCAGGATGCCCGCCGGCGACGAAATGACGCCCGAAAAATTGAAGGAAACCATCGAGGAGAGCGTAACGAACAGAGGCGGCGACGCTGACGACATCGAGTTCGACACGGCGGCGGAGGACTTCGCCGAATTGCTCTCCTACCCGTGCCTGACCGCTGAGTACGAAATCGGCGAGAACGGGGACGCAAAAAAATTCGCGGTGATCGGCGTGTTTACTGACGACTACGTTTTCCTCGTCCAGGCGGGGGTCCAGGCGGATTCGTTCGACGACTACACCGGCAGGACCCAGGTGTGGCTCGAGGGGATGAAATTCGTGGGCGGCTCAACGTCCGGAGAAGATGAAAACGAAGGCGAAGAAGGCAGAGGCGATCTGTTCGATGACGAAACGGGGGAGAACGGCGGCCGGGAAATAGATTTCGTCGCCGTCGTCTACTCGCTGCCGGAGTTTCGGGGGGTCGCGTGGCACATCCCTGCGCCGGGCGAATATGACCTGGGCAGCGGATTCGGTCTGCCCAACGACAGCGTCTGTTCCGTCACCGTATGTCCGGGGTACAGGGTCACGCTTTACCAGCACTCGAAATTCGACGGCGAGAGCGCAGAAATCGAGGATAACGAAGAAGACCTCGGCGATCTGAAACGCTGGGCGTCGTCCCTTAAAGTCGAGCGGATAGAGGAGCCGGACCCGGATTTCGCCCTTGCATGGTTTGAGGTCCAGTCGGAAAACGAGCAGGTTTTCGAGGAGATTGAACCTGCGCCGAAAGCACTGAAAACCCACGCAGAAAGAATAAAGCGCTTCCAGGCTGCCGGCGAGATGAGCTGGTACGGTACGACGAAGGACTCGGAGCGCGTCAAGCTTGGCGGAGAGCTGATCAGGATTTTCAGCGATCTGGGCGTTGACATGAGCAGCTGGGAGGCAAACACCTTTGCCCAAATGATGAATAATTTCTACGATTGGCGCAAGGACCTGAGCGTGTGGGATACGGCGTGCATGATTCTTAACGTCGACCCGGAGATATTCAAATAATAGAAAAAAAGAGCGCCGGGAAAAAGAGGCACAGAAAACGGGCTGAATACCTGTTCGGCAGCGGTTTTGACTTTTGCTCCACCTTCGATGGAATGACCCCCGGTTTTCAGGTTCAGATGCATGCACAGACAGGAGGTTTCAGGGAAATGAAAAAGGTCATGCTGTACATTTCGCTTTTCTGTGTTTTTGCCGCTGCGGCATTCTGCTTCGGAACTGCGGCCAACGCAGACGATTCACCGGATGGGTGGGTGAAAGGGCTGTGGATACAGGCGGCCGGGCTGCCCAAAGACGCGGTGCTCGAAGATTATTCCGATGGCGACGATGAAAAGCCCTGGTTCGTCTACAGTTGGGGAAAGGGCAGCGACGGCCCTGCCGTGACGCTCGGCGTGGGGCGGTTTCCGGCTTCGGCCGGCACTGAAGAAAAACTGCTGGACCTCGACAAGAATGTTCTTCGCGAATTCATCGGCTCGGAGGCTTTCTGGGAAGGTCCTGACGCGAAAAAACTGACCTTCACGGAAGCCCCGGAAAAAATCAGCGCCGCCCTCTCCTATCCCTGCCAGATCTTGCAATACGCGGAATCGGATATGAAGCTCTCCCACACGGTCCTGTTCATTGAGACCGACTCCTTTCTTTTTATGGCCGAGGTAACCTGGGAGACAGCGAACAAAAAATTCAAAAAAAGCGACGCTGAGAAAATTCTTGGGGGGCTGGTTTTCGTCGAGCAGGAAGGGATGGAAGCCGCCGGGCCGGACGTTTCCGTGTTCTGGCTGAAGGACGGGCGCATTTTTAGGGGCGAAGAAATCGTTGAAGCGGAAGTGAACGGCGTGCCGCCGGAAATCGAAGGCCCCGTGCGCTTCTGGAGCGCCGTCGGGGCGGATGAGTCGGGCCCCGTGGCGGAAGACGAAACCGGCGTCCTGTTTTTTGCGGAAGACGGGGCCTTTCTGGCGTTCCTGCCCCTCGAGAGCGCGGACGAGTGCCGGGACATCCTTTTCAGCCCGGACGGGAGCTTTTTCCTGCTGATGAGCGGAAGCGGAGTACGGGCTGACATGACGTACATTCTGTACGAGACGGAGACGATGGAGAAGAGAATCGAAATTCCCGGGACAAGAGGATCGGCTGCGTGGATTGACGCGGGACGTTTTGTGATGACCCGGATCGACGACGTGCGCGAGACGGAGAGCGGAACATTTACCATGGCTGCGCTTCGCCTCTCGGCAGTGATGTATGACACCGTAGCGGAAGAGCTGGTCGTTCTGAAAGAAGCGACCGCAAAGAAAAATTACTGGTGCGGCGGAGTGACGGACGACGGCGCCTCGCTCATTATCAGTGAAGATTCCGTGACGTCGGAAAAGGATTGGGGCGACGAGGAAAAAATCAAAACGCGGGAACTCAGAATAGAGATTCCCCCGGCAGGGTAAGGTATTTTTCGGGAGCGCCTGTTGTGGGGCG
>Ga0334884_1001876_pt1 | contig 28997 bp, 18 predicted proteins | sample GraSluR1_MG_7_FD_207215 | JGI IMG/M metagenome (GOLD analysis project Ga0334884, IMG submission 207215) | Sludge microbial communities from methane-producing bioreactor in Wageningen University, Netherlands - Granular Sludge_12_05 R1 | ecosystem: Engineered > Bioreactor > Anaerobic >...
CCCGCCGTTCCCGCCGTTCCCGCCGTTGCCACCGCCGTTGCCACCGCCGTTGCCACCGCCGTCACCACCGCCGTCCTCACGGCTGGACCTCCGGCAGGGTCGTGATCCCCATGGCCGTCGTGGCGCCCGACTGTATGGCGGTGGTCTTGTACCACTTGGCGTGCCCGTCGGCGAACATGAAGGTGTCGCCCTCATTGTGCCGGCCGCGGAGCACGTCGCGGTCGAAGTCTCCCGCCCAATCGGGGCTGTCCAGGGTGTTGAAGCGTCCTCCATAGCCGGCGGTGAGCCAATCGGAGCTGTCGTCCCAGAGCATGGCACATTGCGACGGCGCCGCCACGGCGGCCATGCTCAGTACGTCGTAGTAGCCCCAGGCGGGCAGGTCCATGCCGAAGCGCCTGTTCCAGCAGTAGCTTTGAAGTATGGACCGGCAGCCGGGGAAGTCCACATTGGGGGGACGGGAATCCGACGGGCAGGCGTAGACCTGCTGGTTGCCGACGTAGGGCATGAGCCGATTGGGCCAGGTGAGCGGGATCTGTGCCGCCGTCCCCGCTCCGGAGGAGGCGTCCTGGTAGTTGATGGGATAGGTCTCGTCGTAGTCCTGGGCGTACAGAAGCACGCTGGTGCCGAGCTGTTTGAGATTGCTCAGGCACGCCGTCTGCCTGGCCTTCTCACGTGCCCGGGCGAAGACCGGGAAGAGAATGGCTGCGAGGATGGCGATGATGGCGATGACCACCAACAGCTCGATGAGAGTGAAGCCGTGACGTCGGTGCATGGTATGGTGCTTCCTTTCGGGTGCGGACCGACAGGAAGCACAGTCGAAGGCTATGGGCAAACAAAACGGCGCAACGGATGGATTTCCGATTGCGCCGGTGACGAGCCTCGCCCGTGGCTTCCCTACGTCGGTATTATCCGCATCAGGTTCAAGGGTTGGGTCGCGGAGACCCTCTCAGCCGCAAGCGGCACCCCTAGCGATATTCAGTTGTGCTGTTAGTATGGCAGGAGAGAGGGCGGTTGTCAATGGCGCCCACTCGCGGGTGCGGTCCTGCCGTGAAGCCGCGCGGTCCGAAGGACCTTTGGCGGCGCGTAGTGGGATCGCCCAATCCCACCCGGCAGGACCCGCGAGCGCGCCTAGCCTCGGTAGCCCGCTCCTGCCGTCGCGCCCGTCTACCGGGGTGCGGGGCGTGACCGGCTTGCCTCCCTGCAGCGGGCCGCCTTCAGAGCCAGGCATTGGGGTCCATTCCATCGCCTGCCAGGGTCCCCGGCAGCCAGGCGCCGTCCGTACGCGCATCGGTGAGATCGGCCCCCTCGAGCCGGGCTTCGGGCAGAGCAGCCGCCACCAGGTTGGCCGCCACCAGGACAGCGCCGGTGAGGTCCGCCCCGCCCAGATAGGCACCCCGGAGGCACGCCTCGCTCAGATCGGCGCCGGACAGGTCGGCACCGGGCAGGCGCGCGCCCGTGAGGTTGGCGCCCCGGAGGTCCGCCCCGCACAGACAGGCTTCCCGCAGGTTGGCGCCACGCGCAGATCGGCGCCCGACAGGTCTGCCTCTGTCAGGTCCGCCTCCGCAAGCAGGGCTCCAGCCATCTCGGCGCACTGCACGAGGGCCTCCTGCATGACGGCGCCCAGCAGGCAGACGCCCTGCATCTCGGCCTCCTTCAGCACGGCGCGTACTAGCTTGGTTGAGGACAAGTCGGCCCCGCTCAGCTCGGCCTGGAACAGCCGGGCCTCACGCAGGTCCGCAAAGGCCAGGTTGGCACCGCGCAGGCTGGCCAGGCTCAACTGCACGCCCCGCAGAACCAACCCCTCCAGGTCGGCGCCGGAGAGGTCCTCGTCGTCACCGGGGCACGCCTCGTGGTGGGCGTTCCACGCGGCAACGCCCTGACGGATCCTCGCCAACGCCGCGGGGCTGGCCACTGGGTGTCACCTGCCGTCCGCTGGACTGTCGTCGATCTCCGACCGATTGCACGTCTCCCAGACCTCCGGGCGACAGAGCCACCGCGCCTGCAGCCAAAGGACCCCGACGCCGGCCGCCATCCCCAGAGCGGCGACCGCAGCCAGCAGAAGTGGCGGCACTTGGCCCTCGGCGACGGTCCGCCGCGTCAGAGCCATGGCCACGAAGCCAAGCATGGTAACAGGCCAATAGACCATCGCCACCCGCAAGCCCAGCAAAGCGGTGGCACGCCCTCTCTCGCTGCACGCGCTGAGCAGCACGCCGCCGTAGATGACCAGCGCGGCGCCCGCGCCCAGCAGCAGCCCGAGGGCCTCGAATGTCCTGCAGCACAGGGCGTACCGCCACTTCAGCACCATGCCAGGGGGTGTCACGGCGCTCTCCCAGTCGGCGACGGCGAAGACGACAAGCCCGGCGAGGACCAACAGCGACAGCCCGAGTAACGGGAGCGATCGGCCGGTGGTGATCACCCGGCGTCGCAGCCGAGCCTCCCTGATGCTGCGCTCCTCTTCGCCAGCTCCGTCGGATATCGTCATCTCACCGCCCCCTGCGGCACAAAGCGCCGGCCGCCGGGAGGCCAACTGCCTCCGGCACGACCGGCGCTTGATGTGAGCACAGGGCACAGCCGGCCTGCTGTCTCTATCGGATGAGCCCAGGAGGCGGCTAGACGCTCCGCCTCGCGCCGAGCAGGTGCCCGCTGAAGGCTTGTGGCAACGGACGACGGCGGTCGAAGCGACCGCCGAGTCGGGCTGGAAAGCCCGACCTACGCGGCTGCGAACGGCAGGATTGCGGCCCCAGAGCTTGCTTCAGACGTCAAGAGCCGCGCTCCTACAGGCATCAAGATGCTCTGCGGCGCGCGGGTCTCAGTGGGAGCGCCCTGAGCCCCCCTGCCCGCACCCGGCGGGGCCACCGAGGCAGCCCCGGCAGTCGGCACCCGTGAAGTCTGCGTCGACGATATCGGCATCGGTGAGGTCCGCGGAACGCAGGTCGGCCCCGCACAGGCGTGTCCCCCGCAGGCAGGCGCCCTCGAGGTTGCTGCCGCGCATGTCGGCCTCCGAGAAGTCCGTCTCGGCGAGGTTGGCGCCGCTGAGGTTGGCGCCCCGTAGGTCGATCCCTCGGAGGTCCATGCCCGCGAGGTCCGCTCTGTCGAGATTGGTGCCGCGCATGTCGGCTCCCGCCAGGTCGGCGCCCACGAGTCGGCAGTTCACCAGGTTCGCGCCTCGCAAGTCCGCCTCCCGCAGGCTCATCTCGTCGAACACAGTACCGGCCAGGTTGGTGCCTCTGAGGTCGGCCCCGCCCAGCCTGATGCCCCTGAGGTCGAAACCCGCCAGGTTGGTGCCCCGCAGGTCGACGATCTCGTCCGGCTCCCTCTCGCGCCACCAGTTCCATGCCTCGGGGCCCTGCATCAGTATCGACAGATGTACGGGGTTGGCCATCGGACGTCTTCTCCTTGTGGGCGTACCAGTCGGCCGGTCGGATACTCGTCCCCGGGCAGGTGAGCAGGGGAAGGGGGCCAGGCGCCGTCACCGCCGCTGCCTGGCGGGCGGCGTGCCGGTGAGAGACCCGCAGGCACGGGGGTGACCTGCCCTCCTATCCCTCCAGCCGGATCTTCACCGTCTCCCCATGCAGCGGCAGCCCCTCGGCCTCGGAGAGCTTGAGAATGGTCTCGGACAGGTACTCGAGGCCCTGCTTGCTCAGGAGCTGGAAGGTCGGCTTCTTGATGAAGTCATCGGTCGACAGCCCGCTGAACATCTTGGCGCATTGGCCGGTGGGGAGCACGTGGTTGGTGCCCGAGGCATAGTCGCCCGCCGGCACCGGAGCGTATGGGCCGAGGAAGATGCTGCCGGCATGCTTGATGCGGGGCAGGACCAGCATCGGCTCCCGGGTGATGATCTCCAGATGCTCGGTGGCGTAGTCGTTTGAGAAGTCGATGGCCTCTTCGAAGGTGTCCGTGACGATGATCGCGGAGTTGTTCTCGAGAGCCGGGGCTAGGATTTCGCGCCTGGGGATACTGACGAAACGGGCCTCGATCTCCTCGGCCACGGCCTGAGCGAGATCGGCATCGTGAGTGACCAGCACCGCCGCGGCGTCCTGGTCGTGCTCGATCTGGGAGAAGAAGTCCATGGCGATCCAGGCCGGCTCGGCGGTTTCGTCGGCGAGGATCAGGATCTCGCTGGGCCCTGCCGGAGAATCGATGCCGACGGTACCGAACACGGCCATCTTGGCGGCGGTCACGTACTTGTTGCCGGGGCCGACGATCTTGCCGACCTTGGGGACCGCGTCGGTGCCGTAGGCCATGCTGGCCACGGCCCAGGGCCCGCCAATCTTGTATACATCGGCGCAACCGGCGATGTCCGCGGCCACCAGAGAGGTGGCATTGGCCACCATGCCCGTGTCCGGCGGGGTGCAGGCGATGATGCGCTCCACTCCGGCGACCTTCGCGGGGATGATGGTCATCAGGACGCTGGAGGGGTAGTTGGCCTGGCGGCCGGGGATATAGCAGCCGGCGCTCTCAAGCGGGCGGTTGACACGCCCGGCGAGGATGCCCGGAGCGATCTCCACCGACCACATCTCCCGCTCGAGCTGGGCGGTGTGGAACTTCTCGATATTGCGGGCGGCGAACTTCAGGTGCTCCACGACCTCGGCGCCCACGGCATCGTAGGCGGCGGCGGTCTCCTGGGCAGTGACCTTCAGGTCCGCCGGGCTGATGTCTTCCTTGAGCTTCTTGTAATGCTCCAGCGTGACCTGATCGCCGCGCTGCCGGATGTCCTTGCAGATATCGCGCACGCTCTCGTAGATATCGCCGATGTCCTCCATGGAGCGCGACATGATGGCTGTCTTGCGTTCCGGCGTGAGTTCGCAGAGCCGTTCAACCTTGATGATGGCCACGTCTTTGGCCTCCTACCGAGAAGTTCTCCGGGTGCCCCAGGATACAACCGGGGCCGTGGTTACCGCAACATGGAAGGTGCATCGGCCCGCTCACGCAGGGCAGAGGCGCTGTATCGCGGCGCTCTGCGCCATAGCGCCCGCCAGCCCTCCGCGAGGGGCCACTTCCGTGTCTGCCCCCCGTCGACACGCCAAACCCCGGGGCGTGGTTGCCCCGGGGCGGTAGCTGGATGGACCTACGAGACGATAGGCGCGGCCGAACTCGCCCGGGGGACGGAGACGCCAGGCATGGGACGGGTCGCCCACGGCCGCCAACCTGCGGCGCCGGTCTGGTCGCTCTCCGCCGGCCACCGCCCTCACAGCGGCCGCCGATCCGCAGAGGGAATCTGGCCTAGACCTTGTTGGCCACCGTTACCGCCTCGGCCAAAGCGATGGTGCCACTGTACAGCGCGCGGCCCACGATGCAGCCCTCGAGGCCGAAACGCTCGAGCCCGCGCAGCTTGCGGATATCCTCCAGCGTTGTCACCCCGCCCGACGCGATCACGGGAATGCCGACGGCCTGAGCCATGGCCTTCATCGCCGGGATATTGGGCCCGCCCAGCATGCCGTCGGTGTTGATGTCGGTGAAGATGATCTTGCCGACCCCGAGCTGCTCCATCTGTGTGGCCAGCTCGAGGGCCTCCACATCGCTGGTCTGCGTCCAGCCCTGCACCGCCACACGACCGTCGCGGGCGTCGATACCCACGATGATCCGCTCGCCGAAACGCTCCAGACACTTCTGCAGCTCAGGTCGATTGGAGATGGCCGCCGTCCCGAGGATCGCCCACTTCACTCCGGCGTCCAGGACGCGAGCCACCTGCTCCACAGTACGCAGCCCTCCCCCCAGCTCAACGGGGATGGGCACCGCCGCGATGATGTCGCGCACGGCCTCAAAGTTGGCGGAGGTGCCCGAGAAGGCGCCGTCGAGGTCCACGATGTGGATCATCTCGGCACCCTCGTTGGCCCACCTCTGCGCCACCTCCGCAGGCTCGTCGGAGAACACGGTCTTGGCGTTCATGTCGCCGCGCTGCAGACGAACACACTTGCCCTCGGACAGGTCTATGGCTGGGATCACTAGCACGGGTGTGGTCCTCACTCCTCAGAACGGACGTATTCAGACCTTCTCGAAGGCCTGCGAGGGACCGCCGGCCGGGCGGCCATAATCCCTGCGAGTGGCCAAAGGCGCCCTACACTCACCTCGCCAACGCGGCGAAGTTCTCCAGGATGCTCAACCCCACGGACTGGCTCTTCTCCGGGTGAAACTGGCTGGCGAACACATTGTCGCGCCAGATCGAGCTGCAGAACTCGTACCCGTAGTCCGTGGTCGTCGCGACAACGGAAGGATCGTCGGGAACCACATAGTATGAGTGCACGAAGTACACGAACGCCCCCTCGGGGACCCCCCGCAGCAGCGGGGCCTGCGACTTGATGCTGATCTGGTTCCATCCGATCTGCGGTATCTTCAGCCCGTGCGTGAACCGCACGACCTTACCGGGAATGATCCCCAGCCCGGGGTACTTACCGCCCTCCTCGCTGGAATCGAAGAGCATCTGCAGCCCCAGGCAGATACCCAGGAACGGCTTGCCCGCGCGGACGGCATCCTTGACGGCCACGTCCAGGCCGCGCTCGGTCAGGTTCTTGACGCAGTCATCGAAGGCGCCGACGCCGGGGAGAATCACCCCGTGGGCACGCCCGATGACATCCGGATCATCGGCAATCTCGTATTGGGCCCCTACCTTCCGCAGCGCATTGGACACACTGCCGAGATTCCCCATACCGTAGTCGATCAGAGCTATCATGGACTTCCCCGGGAAGATGGCGGTCAAAGCCAAGGCGTGGTGATCACTGGACCTGATTATAGTTTGCCTGCGCCGACGCGACAAGCAAGCATTTGGAGCCCTGCCGGGCCTGCCCCTGGGATGTCATTCTGGAGCGTCGGCGTCGCAGGCGCCGCTTGGGCGAAGAATCTCGCTGAATGCCGGGAGATTCCTCGAGCTGCTCTTACCGGGAGCGGACGCTCTCAGAGTAACACTCCCATGCGAGTGTAGGTTTTCCGGGCGGACATCTGGAGGTGCGGCAGAGAGCCCATCTCGGCGGGTAGTGGACCCGCCGAGTCGGGCCGGAAACTCAGATTATGCATGAACGCACCGGAGCCACATTCGGCCGCAAGCGCGCCCGAAACGCCGGCGCCAAGGCCGTTCTCCCCCCTCCTCCCGTCTCGCCGGTCGTATCGGCGAGTACAAGCGGCTCGAAGAGACGCCGAGAGGCGGGGCTGGGGGGTGAGGCGACGTGAATCGGCACCTGTCAGTAACCTGCATGATCTGAGTGGCAAGCCCGACCTACGCGGCCGGGCTTCTATCCCCGCACCACCTCCACTTCCACCGAAACCGCCTGCCCCAGCGCCAGCCCCGCCGCGCTTTGCATGGCCTTGAAGATCGCGCAGGGCACCACGCAATCCACACAACACCACACATCCGGATCCCGGGCTTCAGCGAACACGGTGCTCTCGTGGCGTCTGGCCAGCTCCTCGAAGGCATCCAGCCGCCCGAGACGCCCACCCAGAGCGGTGATATGCTCACAGTTGCTGGTTATCTTCAGCTCCACGGTCTGACTGTCATCGCAGCGAGCCACGACTTCGGAGACGAACCCGCACACCCCAGCGTTGATCCTACACTTCGCCGTTTGCATGACCCATCCTTGTGAGAAGTGCGATTGATGCGCGCGACACCGGCTCCGCCTACCGGGCCAAAGCATCGTGGAAGACCGCGTCCAGCGCGCCACTCTCGCTCCAGTAGAGAAGGTACCACTCGACAGCACGCTTCGGGGGCACCGCTTCAAGGCGGACCTTGTGCTCCGTGCCCGCGGGCACATCCACCACGGTCCACTCCGCGTCTCCCGGCACGCGGTACAGGAGCCTGCCTGCCGCCGGGCGGTCGGTGGCCCAGGTGCAGCTCAGGCCATCTTCGCCTTGTTCCAAGGCCGGCGCGGAGGTGAGCTTCGGCCGGTCTGCCTCGCGGCTCCAGGCCACCGCGGCACAGAGCGACTGCCGCCTGGCGGCGAAGCCGGCCGTGTCCCGCGGGTTGTCCAGGACTTCCTTGACCAGGTCGGCGATGAACCCCTCAACCTGCCCGGCGACCTCCTGCTCCAGCCCCTTTGTCGACTGCCGGAGCATGTGCAGGAGCATGTAGTCCTCACGGCCTTCGCGGGTCTGCTCCCAGCGCCGCGAGGTGATGGGGCGATCCGGCCCATCGTAGATGGCGCCACAGTCGGCGATCTCGCCGTCGAAGTCGTTCCAGGGGTCTCCGCGCCAACTGTTGTAGGCCCAATAGCAGGTTCCTTCCAGGCCTAGATCCCAAACGCGCCACTCCTTGAGGCGATAGTAGTCCAGCGGGTCGAGGGCCTTCATGGAGGTGCTGCAGGTGTATGTCCAGACCGGCTCGCCGCGGGCGCTGAGCTCGCGGTACAGGGCGCGCAGCTCCTCGCGCTCGGCGCTGCTGTAGAGGGTGGTCTGATGGGGGATCCACAGGTCGATCACCGGATCGAGCGCGCGGACCTCCGCCACCGACTGGGCGCCGTCCATGCAGGTGCGCATCTCGGGGGCCAGGGAGCGCAGGTAAAGCCCGGCCTGTAGCGTCAGCTCGGCATTTTGCTCGGTGGCCTCGTCCCAGAGTTGCACGGCGTACTCGGAGTAATCCATGCCGATGTCGTCGCGCAGGTGGCGGTCGAACTCCCTGACCCAGGTGCCGAAGGCCTTCTGCCACGGCTCGCTCATGAACTCCCAGCCGTGGCGGGCGCTGTACTTGCTGTGGAAGTCGCGGATGATACCGTAGGAGAACAGCACGATACCCCCGCACCGCCGGGCATAGCGCAGCTTGACCTGCAGCATCTTATCATATCCCGACCAGTCCACGGGCCCCTGCAGCTCGCCGTCCGCGTCGAAGTTGGCCCGGCACGAGGTGTCCATCAGGAAGCTATTGGTCAGATGGTCGGCCAGGTCGGCCACATAGCGCTCGTTCTTGGCATAGTCCCAGTTGAAGGCGGCGATGGGCAGGTGGTCGGGCAGGCGCACAGGCAGGACCTGCATCTGGAGCGGCACCGTGCGGGCGGCCAGGTCGCGGGCGAAGGGCGTCACGGTCACCGCTGCGGTGTAGCGGCCGGGCGCCAGGTCTTGCGTGTCCAAAGACAGCCAGAACTCCCGGGTCTCGCCGGGAGGGATCGCGAAGCTCCGGGCCTCGTTCATCAGGGGCAGCGGATCGGCCACGGTCTTGCCGCCGGCCAGGTCCTGGTACAGCACATCGTGCAGCGCGATGCAGTCGGCATCGAACTGCCGCCCCGCCTGGCTGCCCTCGGTCAGACTGACCGAGTAGACCTTGAGGGCGCCTCCGGAGGGCGTGTCGAGACGGAGCACGACCTCGAACGACTCGGCGGCCGGCGCCGTGAAGGAGGCAACCAGGCTGCGGCGGCGGGTGGCCGTTCCGGCCGCAAGTGAGCTGGACCAGGTCCAGCCGTTGTTGATCACGTGCACGGAGCCCGCGTCGGCGGGCAGGTTCTCCGTGGCGACATCGGCCACGAGGGTGTAGGGCCGTCCGGGCGTGAGCGGGACCCTCTGGCGGAACACGCAGGAGCCGGCGGCGCCGGGAGCGGCGCGCAGCACGAAAGCTCTCTCGCCCCCTGCATCGATCTCCAGCCCCGCCCCGGCTTCCCCGCTCGTCCTGCGCCAGCCGTCGGGCAGGCCGTCACCGTCGGCATCCGCGGAGAAGTCGCCATTGACCACGATGCCGCCGGAGTGCTGGGCACCAGGCCGGTCGGAGGCGATCAGGGACAGGGGCGAAACGGTGAGCCGACCCTCGAGGGCGCTGCCGGAGAGGTTGGTGACCAGGAAAGTCCCGGCCTCCTTCTCATTGCCGCAGGCGGTGAGGTCCACCGTGGGATCGGGGCGGAGAGCCGGAGGCATCTCCCGGCGCTCCACGCCCTCCAGAGGCGACTTGGTCCAGACCACATAGGCCAGACCCGCGATCTCCCGGGCCAGCCTTGCCTGGACGGCCGCCGCCGCTCGCCACTCCTCGGCGAGCATGGGGTCGGTGCGGGTCAGATTGCCCTGCACGAAATCATCCACGGTGCGGCGCGCGGTTCCGAGCATCTCGCGGATCTCGGCGGCGAAGGGGTCGGCGCCCTCGGCGCGGGGTGCCAGAGCCAGCAGGTGGGCCGCGAGGCGTGCCGTCTGCGGTGCGGGCTCCAGACGGATCGGCAGTGCCTGACGGAACAGGGTCAGCCCATCGGCCTTCTGCTCGATGAGCAGGGCCACCTCGCTGCCGTCCACGAGGCGATAGGTTCCCGTCCAGGCCCGGCCGCCGGGGCCGAAGACCGCCTGCGCCGGACCGGAGGCGGCAACGGCAGCCGGCGGCACCTCCCAGTCCCGGGGCAACTCGGCAGGCCAGTCGTCGATGATGCGCAGAGCGGGCTCCTGTGACCGATTGCACTGCATGGCGATGCCGCCGGGGCCGAAGGCAGGCGGCGCCACCGGCCGCCACGACACATTGGACGGGGTGGCCGAGAAGGTGAGGTCACCGAAGCGATCGGGCTCCAGGAACTTGCCGTATGTGGGGGACCAGATGCTCAGACGCTCCTGTCCCGGACAGCGCTCCCGGCCGATGTTGAACCCCCACACATCGCCCTCCGCGGGCACCGTCTCCAGGTCGGAAAAGGGGATGGCAAGCTCCACCGTCCAGCGGTCCTCCCCCACCACGGCGACGGCGCGGATCTCGGCGTTCCACGAGGAATCCCCCGGAGTGCGGGCGTCGTAAAGGGTGCCGCGGGCGTTGACGATGATCTGGGTGAAGGTGGTGCGGTCGCGGTTGGTGTCCAGGAGAACCTCCACGCAGTCATCGCGCCAGACGGCCTCATCGCGCCGGGTGCAGAACTGCCGGATCTTGTCGATCTCGGGCTCGTGGCAGACGATCCCCAGATACAGGGCGTCGTCGTCGTAGCACAGACGGGCGACTGTCTCCACGTTGGCGGCCGCCGTCATGTCGGGCTTGACGAAGCCCGCCAGCACGGCGGAAGTGGCGGGTTGCCAGCAGGCCTCGTCCAGCACGCCATCGATCGTGGGCGGCCGGGAAGTCCGGCCGGCGGTGGCGGCCGTGGTGGGAGCCGGCGGAGCGGCGGAACAAGCGGCCGCGGCGATCAGGAGCAAGAGCACGGTGTGGCGCATGGGACACCTCCGGCGGACGGCGCACGGCGGATCCAGACGTCTACGCGCCGATGACTTCACCCCCCGAACCCGGCAGACCTCCCGAACGGCCCCGGGCGCAGCGAGACGCCTGGCCCCACAGGGGCGGACCACGCGATGTCCTCTGTCCCTGTGGGCACCGTCCGCCACGCAGGGGCACGTGCATCTGGTCTCATCGCGGTCGTTGGCCATGGCCGTCGCGGGCCGCTGCCGCCCGTCTGCTGTCGTGGGTTTCTGTGCTGTCCGCGCCGCTGTGCGGGGCAAGCAATGGGGCAGACGCCGTCGGAGGGGCCCCCGGCGGGAGCGGCGTCCGATCATGGTTCGCGCGGCGCCCGGGTCACGATTGGGGGCGCGCCGGTGGCCGCCGGCCAGAACACCTCGTCCACCGTAGCTTCCGTCCACATCACGCGCACGCGCAGCCCCGCCTCCTCCTGCACGTAGCGCACCGACGGCTCGGGGACATCGCCGGGCAGGGGCAGCAGCACCGCTGCGAACCGCGGGTTGCTCGCGGTGGTCTCGGCATTGAGCCGCGGGTGTGCCTCGTAGCCATCCACACCCAGGAAGACCGGCGCCGCGGCCGCCACCCGCACCACCATCCGCGGCGGCCGGGCCTTCCCCTCCTCGCTCACCACGCGCATCGGAGCCGCCACCTCCCCCTCCTCGGCCTGCAACAGGATCGCCCGGGGATCACCGGTGAAGGGGGGCGTCGCATCCGGCGCCGTCGTCAGCGCCAGGCGGTCTACCTGCGCCCCCGGCTCTCGGGTCAGGAAGCGCAGCACATGCTCGCCTGCCGTGAGGGCGAAGGTCACCCCGACGGGCGGCACCCCGTCGGTCACTTCGCCCCACCGCCACTCGCGGCCCCCCGGAGCGTGCCAGGCGATCTGCCTGCCCTCGTCGACCTGCACGAAGAAGGAATCCGACTTGCCCGGTTCGGGGCCCGCCGCACGCACGCTGGCCCACAGCGTGTACTGCCCATCCTGCTTCGCGGCGAAGCGCCACGTGCAGGTCCCCTGCCCTGTGGCCTCCGGCGGCGTCTCCACGTAGGCCCCTCCGGAGGAGGCATTGGGGTGCAGCACAGCCCGCCCCTCTTCTGTCTCAATCTCCGTGTTGGCCGCGGTGTGTAGCAGCCATGTGTACCTGTGGGGATCATCGTCCTTGACGATGTCGTCCAACACCACGGCGTACGCCGGCACTCCGCCGCGGGGCTTGAGAAACAGCGCATGGCGCAGGGCATGCCGCACCACCGCACCCGGCTTGCCGGCACTATTGCGATTGTAGGCGTCCGTGGCGTCCGCCAGGCAGTAGCCGTAGCCGGGCTCATCGGCGTATCGGGCTATCGTGCCATCGGTGCCGAGCCCGGCTCCCGAGAGCGCCTGGCCCTCACCGTCGATGAGCACGCAGTTGTGGGCCTCCGTCTGATCGCGGCCGCCGGGGAGCTGGTTGTTCCCATATCCCGAATCGATGGCCCAGCGCTGCCCCAGCCCGTATAGCGTGAACGAGCCCTTGTCCGCCTGGTTGTGGGTCACCTTGTGGTATGGTCCGGCCTCCACAGAGAACATCAGGTCCTCGGTCTCCCACCCGGTGCGGAACACACACAGCCCGCGGCCCTCGAAGTGCTCGCAGAGGGTACTCGGGGCCTCCGGCGTCAGGTCGCTGTCCCACACAATGCGTAGTGCCTCCGTCCCGCCTCCGCAGCGCTCCCATAGCCAGGCGGCCAGCGGACTGGGCCGGCGCTGCGCCAACAGCAGGAACAACGGATTGCCCAGGCCCGCGTAGTTGGCGTCATTGCGCGCCTCCACCACCCGCTCGCCGGGTAGTACCGACATGGCATAGAAGTGTGGCACCCTCAGAAGCTTCGGGTGCTGCAGCAGGTCTGGCCCGCCGCTTCTGCGCAGCGCCTCGGCAAACAGCGTGGCATTCGTGAGTCCGTAGACCCCATAGCCGGTGCCCTCGAAGCACGCGCCCTGTTCGTCGAAGCCCGCGTCGAGATATGTCGCGACGATCTGCGTACAATCGGTCACCCAGCCCGGCGCCTCGTCGGGGTAGGCATCGCGCAGCTTGAGCGCCAGACAGCCGGCCGCCCCTCCGGCGACGCCCATGAAGTTGTGGTAGGGCACCCACCATGTGCCTTCTCTGTGCGCCTCAGCGAGGATATTACGCACATAATCGGCGGCCACCCGGGCGAACTGCTCCCGCTGCTTGGCATCGAGTAACTCGCCCAGCCAGTCGTAGCCCACGGCCAGGCCGCGGACGATATCGCCCCGCGCTCCGGCGAAGGACTTCGCCGGCCGTGGGTCGGTGACCGGGAGGCGCTGAACCGCCGCCATCAGGATCGCGGCACCGTGCCTGCCATACTTCTCATCACCCGTGACCTGATAGGCGAGGCCCAGGTCCTCCGCCCAGGAGGTCAGCCGCCGGCCAAAGGTGTGTCCGAGCACCTGCGGCCTCACCTGGCCACCGGGCTCGGCATCCAACCGCTCCGGGTCGGCGTACCCGGGTGAAGCCGGATCGCAGCAGGCGTCCGCGCGGGCCTTGAGCGCCTCCCAGGCCACGGCGGCGTCGCCGCCGGCGATGCGCTGCCGCAATGCGGGGAGATCGTCCTTCGAGAAGACGAGAGAGGGCCCGTCCGCCGCCGACAGGACCGTGGCAGGAATGAGCAGGAGGGTCAGTGCTAGAGCCATGGCAAGTCACCTCACAAGGTGGGCTGAGAACGGGTTCCTTGCGGGTGTAGCCGGCTCCTGCGTGCGAGGGGCAACTGCGGTGTGGCAGGGCTGCAGGATAACCGCCCGACGACATGAGCGCAGGAGAGCAGGCGCCGGGAGGGGCTCGGGCGAACTGTCCGCCATCGGCCGGTCCCTGGAGATGCCCTTGCAGGGGTAGGAGCTTCCCGTGCGCCCCGAGGTGAGCTGCGTTGACTTCCCGAGAACGAATCCTCGCCGCCGTCGCCCGCAAGCCCGTTGACTATGTGCCCTGTTGCGCCGCCTTCAACCCTCTGGCCCCCGAGACCCGACGGGGCTACAAGTGGCAGTTCCCCTGGGCCCCCGAGGCGCCCCTCGAGGAGCAACTGGCCTACCAGGTGGAAGAGCTGGGCCTCGATCAGGTGGTCAGCCTGTCCGTGGACCCGTGCCGCCCGGCCTCCGAGGTGCCCTCGCGGATCTGGCTCGAGGGCGAAGTCCTGCACAAGGCCTACGACACCGACGCCGGCGAGTTGCACGCCTCGGTCCGCTACAACGACATGTGGCCCCACGGGCAAGACCTGCCCCTCTACAGCGACTTCAACATCGGCCACTTCGTGGAGCCCTGGATCCAGGATGAGGCAGACCTGGCGGCCCTGCAGGAGGTCCGCAGGCCCCTTGCCCAGGAGGCCATCTCCCGGCGTCTGCAGCCCGCCGCGCGATCGGCCAGAGCCCTCGCCGACCGCTACCGGCTCGCCACCGTGGCCCACGTAGGCACCGGGCTGACTGGCGCTTTGCAGCTCTTCGGCGCCCACGAGCTGTGCACGATGACCGTCGAGCGCCCGGAGCTGGTGGATGCCTATCTCGCCTTCGAGCACGGACTCAACATCCGGTCGCTTCGCGCCTTGGCCGGGCAGGGGATCGACCTGGTGCGCCGCAACGGCTTCTACGAGACCGCCGACTTCTACGGCCCGGCGATGCTGGAGCGCTTCCTGGGCGACAGGCTCCGCGCCGAGCGTGACGCGGCCCATGCGGCCGGTATGCCGCTGAGCTACACGGTGCATACGGGCATCATGCCCATCCTGGACTACCTCGCGGGGCTCGAGCTGGACTCCCTGTTCGGGATCGACCTGGCCTTCGAGGGCGTGGACCCGGTGGCGGTGCGCGACAAGCTCGGGGCCGCCGGCCTCTGGACCGGGGTGAGCAGCACGTACCACCTGTGGCGCGGGCCGGAGGTGACCCGTGAGGCGGTGCGGTCGACGTTCGAGGTCTTCGGCAAGACGGGCCTGATCCTCTCCCCCTGTGTATCGGTGCATAGCACGATGCCCTGGGAGAGCGCCCTGGCGATGTTCGATGAGTGGAAGAGGGTGAGGTAGAAAAGCGCCCCACCGCCGAGGGATGCGCGGTGGGGCGCCGGATGCCCGTGGGTACGTCTTGCTCCGTCTACACCAACGCCCCCGCCTCCGTCAGAGTCCGCCTCAGCTCCGCCACTTCCAGGTTCCGTGGCCGGGTGTTGCGCACCGCGGCCATCCCGGCGGCGGTTCCGGCCGCCTCGCCGATGGCCATGCAGGTGCCCATCACGCGGAAGGCCGCCATCGCCTGATGATCTGAGGAGATGCAGCGGCCGGCCACCAGCAGACCGTCCAGCTCCCTGGGCACCAGCGTCCCGTAGGGGATGTCGAACCAGTCGTCATCGGGCGGGTACAGCTCGTCCGGAAGCTGCTCGGAGTACTCGCTGAGCATGAAGCAGTCGGTGTTCTTGCAGTTCACCGTGCACAGGTGCACATCGCCACCACCGACCAGCCCCAGCGGGCAATGGATGTCGATCCAATAGCCGCAGCGGGCCACGGAGTCTTCGCACTTGCGGGCATCCACGACGTCCTGCCCCACGAGACGGCTCACCCCCACCAGTTGCCGGGACTCCCGGGTGCCCACATGGGCCGGAGTGCTGATGAGGTAGAGCTGCTCACCGCCGGGCACCGAGCGCCACAGGTCGAGGATGCGCCACGTCAGATCGCGGACCTCGAGCTCGCCGTTGGTCAGTACCTCCACATCGGTGCAGTCGCCGGCGAAGCGGGTCATGTTCACCGAGGCCTCACCGGGCTGGATGGTGGAGCCGTGGCCACCGAGACCCGCGCCGTAGACGTTGAGCTCCCCGGCCCGCACGGCCTCGCGGGTCTTCTCCACGATGCGGCCCCGGGTCTCCTCGTCCAGCCTGTCCACCCCGCCGATGCGGAACATGCTTCCCATCGCCATGGGCTGTCCGTCCGCCGGACGGCCCTTGGTGCACTCCGCCCCGGCCCTGAAGGCCACATCCGCGTCGCCCGTCGCGTCCACGAACACCTTCGCCGCGATGGCCTGGCGGCCCGACTTGCTCTCCACGATCGCGTGGGTCATGCGGCCCTGCTCAACGACGCTGTCGACGAAGAAGGCGTGCAGGAGCGCGCGGACTCCGGCCTCCGCGACCATCCGGTCGGCGATGATCTTGAACCCCTCGGCGTTGAAGGACACGCCCCAGGCCTGGAGCGCCTGCTCCCAGGGCATGGCCTGGCCGATGTCGGCCATGCGCACGCAGAGCTCCTTGGGGATGCCGCCGATGACGGGCGTGTGGGAGCGGCTGGCGGTGTGGGCCAGGATGGGGCCGATCTGCCCGGCGGTGGCCATGCCGCCGAGGAAGCCCTGCATCTCCACCAAGAGCACACCGGCGCCCTGCCGCGCCGCGGCGATGGCGGCGGGCAGGCCACTGGGGCCGCCGCCGATGACGCAGACATCCACATCGGCGATGACCGGGATCTCCCTTTGTGGCTGAACGATGCTCTGCATGGTATCACTCTCCAAGACGAGCGGAGGCTCGCCGCGAATGACCGCATGGCAGGTGCTTCCGCGAGCGGCCGGCGTTGACCTCTGCCAGCGGCACGCGCCTCCGGAGCAGTCGCAGGCGTCCGGCGCGCCTACCTCTCCCAGCGAGCGCAGCGAGCGTCCGGGAGAGGTCACTGCCGCTTGCGGCAGTGGGTGAGGGGCCTCCCGGTGGTGCAGTGCCGCCCGCTCCGGAGCACCGCAGTGCTTTTGCGGCCCATGGCGTCTCCGGGTGCGGTTGCCGACACGGGTCGCGGGCGGGGTGAGAACACTCGGCCGCGGAGGGGCACCCCGGGGCCGCCCTCCGGTAGGCGCCACGGCCACCGGAGCCTCCGGATGCACGTCCGGTGGGCTTCCCCCTCACCCGCGCCGATACGGCCGGCGCGACCTCTCCCGAGGGGAGATGTGGACGGCTACCCGTACTCCACCACGACCCTCATCTCGCCCTCCGGCAGCCCCGCCAGTACCAGTGTTGACGTCTCTGGCTCGAGGCGGTCGGTTGCCTCACCGTTCACATCAACACTCCTCATCCTCCGGCCGGGAAGCGCGACGCGCAGCACCACCAGCTCGGGGCTGCGGCCTCCGCGGCCGGCGAATCCCACCGTCACCCCAAGCTTGCCGCCTTCCATCCGGGCACGCAGGCTCACCGTGCCCCAACGGGTCGGCACACCCTCGGCCGACACGCCCTCCTCCGCAGTCAGCCATGCTCCGGGGCAGGCTCGGAGCAGGTAGAGGCTCTCCTCGTCCCAGTCCTCGCAGACCAGCATGTCCCTGAGCATCAGGGCACCCATCACCTGACACGGCACCACCTGTTCGGCGTGGCTGTATAGACGCCGATGACCCTCGCCGCGGGTGTCGATGAACACCTGCTCATAGGAAGCCCAGTTCCCGCGGGAATGGTGGTGGCAAAGGTGGCCGTAGAAGGTCAGCAGGTACCCGGCCACGTCGTCCAGATGCAGGATGCCTTTGGCAAGGTGCCACTCGGGCCAGTCGTCGAGATGGTCCGAGAAGCGGGTCATGCCCAGCAGCTCTCCGCCGTGGGAGCGGCGCCAATCCACGATGGCCCGGACGGTACCCCGGCTCAGGACCCCGGCCGAGAGCATCTCGGGCAGATAGCGGTAGTTGCAGTACGAGGCGTGGCGGCTCTCGGTCATGCGCTGGAAGGGTGGGGGCTCATCGGGGCCGGCGGGAACGAATCCCGAGGCGGGGTCGGTGGCCGCTGCCACGGAGCGGAGGATGTCCTGGGCGTAGGCCTCGGCCTCCTCCACCATGCGGGTGCCCTCGGCGGCCGTCACCCAGTCTTCGCGCATCACCCGGCCGATTTCACGCAGGCCGCGGCACACCCACACATCCCCTGCGTAGTAGTACTTGCTCCACTCGGCCTCGCTGTCGTGGTAGTCGGCTTCGGGCAGGCCGCGGATGAGGCCGCAATGAAGCTCGTCGCCGGCGTTGCCTCCCATGGACTCGTGGCGCAGCGCCACCAGGCGCCCGGCGATGCGGCGCAGGATGACCAGGTAGCCGTGCCACCACTCCGTGTCCCCGGAGAGCCGCGCATAGCGCGCGGCCAAAGTGAGCATCTGCCCGTACTCGGCCACGGCCGGCCCGTAGTAGTCGAAGGTGCCGTCCTCATTCACCCGCCGACTGAGATAGTGGCTCAGGATGTCTCTGGCCCGCTGCAGGCGCCCCCACTGTAGATGCGTCCAGACCAGGAAGGTGGTGCCGGGAGGGAAGCTGTCGTGCATGGGCTGGTCGTAGTAGCCGATGCCGTAGCGCGGCAGGACCCCGGCGTAGGCCAGGTCGGCCAGGCGCAGAGAGGCCTGCACCGCCTCCTGCACCGGAACCTCGGGTACGACAATCCGCGCCCCGGTATCCAGGAACTCTGTATCACGCCGACAGGCCCGCCAGAGAGCGGCGTAGAAGCGTGACTGCACCGCCACACACTCGTTGCAGGCCCAGTGATGGCTGACGACCTCACCATCAACCGCGCCCGTCTCCCTCAGTCGCCGGTAGACGCTGACTTCGCCATCCGGCCCGTCGGCCAGAGCGAAAGCGATAAGCTCGACGCCCCGCCCGGTGCTCTCATCGAAGGCGCCGTAGCAGACGACATTCAGACAGCCGCCCAGCAGACCGTGGCAGTAGTGCTTTGTGTCGTCACGGGTGTCGAAGTCGAAAGCGGCGTCGAACTGCCCGTCGATGGTGCCGTCGGGGCGGACGATGGGGCGCTCCGGGCCGCGGTCGTCGCCCAGGAAGGTCATGTCCAGCACCGGAGGCAGGAGGTCGGCCACGGCGGCGAAGCTCGGCTCGCCCTGCTCCAGCACCTGCCGGCCCAGTACGTCTTCATCACTGTCCATGATGCCATCGTAGTAGGCGTCATCGAAGCGCGGGAGATGCTCCCTCGCCAGCTCTGCCGGATGACCGAAGGGGCGAGAGAGACGCGCCTGAACGGAGGGCTCGCCGGTGCAAACGATCGCGATCTGTTCCGCGTCCTCCAGGGCGGCGTACGGCCGGCCGTCCTCGAGCCACGCCGCCCGCAGGGCATAGCCTGCTACCTCACCGCCCACAGCGACCTCGACCGTGCCCCCGTCCAGTTCCAGTCGCGCGGAGAGGTCCTGCGTGCAGTCCAGTAGCCGGGGAAGTGACTGGCTCATGTTTCCATTCCTTTCGGCGCCCCTTGCGGCAGGTCGGGAGGCTGTCGCGGCCCGGTGGCGAAACATTCCGTCATCCGGCGCCGAGCACCTTGTTCCATATCGGCAACGGTGCGGCGAAGCAAACCGCAAGGAGGGTTCGGATGCAGCTACGCAAACTGGGCAATAGCGAGATCGCGGTGTCCGCCATCGGCATGGGCTGCTGGGCCATCGTGGGCGATGCCACCTGGGGTAAGCAGGATGAAGCGGATACCCTGGCGGCCATCGAGGCCGCTTTGGATAGTGGCGTCAACTTCTTCGACACCGCCGAGATCTACGGTGACGGCTTCTCCGAGGAGATCCTGGGCAAGGCGTTCCTCGGTATGCGAGACAAGGTAGTCATCGCCACCAAGGCCTCGGCCCACCACCATGAGCCGAAGGCGCTGAAGAAAGCGTGCGAGGACAGCCTCCGCCGTCTCCGCACCGACTATGTGGATGTCTACCAGTTGCACTGGCCCAGCCGGGAGGTGCCCTTCGACGATACCTGGGAGAGCATGCGCGAACTGCAACAGGAGGGCAAGATCCGCGCCGCCTCGGTGTCGAACTTCGGCAAGGCAGACCTCACCGCCCTCCTGCGCTGTGGCGCGCCGGCCTCGAATCAGCTCTCCTACAGCCTGCTGTTCCGTGCCATCGAGTTCGAGGTGCAGCCCTTGTGTGTGGACAGCTCCGTGGGCATCATCTGCTACAGCCCGCTGATGCAGGGCCTGCTCACCGGCAAGTTCTCCTCCGCCGACGACGTGCCCGAGGGACGTGCCCGCACGCGCCACTTCTCCAAGGACCGTCCGCAGGCGCGGCACAATGAAGAGGGCGCGGAAGAGGAGACCTTCTCGGCGCTCCGCAGGATGCGGGGCATCTGCGAGGAGGTAGGGGTGCCCATGGCGGACGCCGCCCTGGCCTGGCTGCTCGCCCAGCCCGCCGTGACTGCGGTGATCCCGAGCATGCGCAATGCGGCACAGGCCCAGATGAACGCCCGGGCCGGTGACCTGCAGCTTCCGGACCACGTGCTGCGGCTGCTGTCGAGGGCTACCGAGAAGATCAAGGAGCGCCTGGGCGCGAATGCGGACATGTGGCAGACGGAGTCGCGCCTCTCGTAGGGCGTCTGCCGCCGAACCAGCAGATGGGGTCTGGGGCCGACGGCCCCTCAACGATCCGCAGGATCGTCGGGGCGGGGCAGAGCCCCGCGACGTGTGCCGTTCCGCCGTTGGTGGGACGGGCTTTCCGCTCAGATTATGCAGGTTCCGGGCAGGCGCCGAATCACGTCGCCTCACCCCCCCGGCCCCGCCTCTCGGCGTCTCTCCGAGCCGCTTGTACTCGCCGATACGACCGGCGAGACGGGAGGATGGGGGGAGAACGGCAGTACTTCGACCGTTCCGGACGCGGGAATGGCGAAATGCGGCCCCAGTCCGTTCATGCATAATGTGAGTTTCCGGCCCGCCGCCGTTGCCGTTCCGCCGTCCGAACTCCGTCGAGCCCGAATCTCGGCCTACAAGACGGCTCCCCTGCCGTCTGCCCACTCGGAGGATTAGCCATGAGCCTCGCTTCGGAACTGCAAAACCTGCTGGCGGCCGCCAACGTCGCCGATGCAAAGCAGCGCGCTGCCCTGGACCGCATCAAGGCCGAGAGCGACTTCGCCGCACGGATGGCCGCTGCCCGGCCTGAGCACCAGGCCGAATGGGAGCCCCTGATCCGACAGGCGGCCGGGCTCGTGGTCGAGGGCCTCGGCACCGGAGCCTCTCCCGCCGCCCTGGCGCAGGAGGCCGAAGCCATCCTGGCGCCGCTCTCCCCTGCCGCCCGCGAATACGAGGTCATCTGCTGCGGCCATGCACACATCGACATGAACTGGATGTGGCCCTGGCCGGAGACGGTCTCTTTGACCTACGACACCTTCGCCACCATGGACCGGCTGATGGACGAGTTCCCCCGGTTCCACTTCTCCCAGAGCCAGGCCTCGGTGTACATCGCCATGAAGGAACTGGCTCCGGAGCTCTGGGAGCGCATCCGGCAGCGCATCGCCGAGGGTCGCTGGGAGGTCACGGCCTCGCAGTGGGTGGAGGGCGACAAGAACATGGCCTCCGGTGAGATCCTGGCCCGGCACCTTCTGTACACCCGGCGCTGGTTCAAGCAGGAGCTGGGCCTGCCCTTCGATGCGGTGAAGGTCGACTGGGAGCCGGACACCTTCGGCCACTGCTGGACCCTGCCGGGAATCCTCCGCCGCGGTGGGGTGACCCGGTACTATCACCATCGCAGCAACGGCCCGCGCCTGGCCTCGATGTCCGCCGGGCAGACCTCGCAGGTGTTCTGGTGGGAGGGCAAGGACGGCTCGCGAGTGCTGGCCTTCGACGATTCGCCCAATGGCTACAACAATGAGATCACCCCGCGCATGACGCACCTGCTGCTTGACCTGGAGCGCCACACGGGCCTGAAGACGATGCTGTGGGTGTACGGCGTGGGCGACCACGGCGGCGGGCCGACGCGCCGGCATCTGCGGGCCGCCGACGACATGGCCACCTGGCCCATCTGGCCCCGGGTAACCCTCGGCACCACCGACGACTTCTTCTCCTCCATCGAGAAGCAGATCGAGGAAGAGCACCTGGAGATCCCCGTTCACAAGGAGGAGCTGAACTTCGTCTTCGAGGGCTGCTACACGTCCGAGAGCCGGATCAAGTTCGCCAACCGCAGGGGCGAATGCGACCTGCAGGACACCGAGATCGCGGCGCTACTGGCCGGTCGCATCTGTGGCCGTGCCTACCCACGGGACGAGCTGTTCGCCTGCTGGCGGCGGTCGATGTTCCTGCAGTTCCACGACATCCTGCCCGGCTCCGGGGTGAAGGAGACCATCGAGCATGCGATGGGAGGCTTCCAGGAGAACCTGGCGAGCACGGGGATGATTCGTACCCAGAGCCTGCGGGCGCTGGCGGGAACCGTGGACACCACCGCCCTGACCCCCACCCCCTGCCCCGGGGCCGCGGACATGGGCCTGGGTGCCGGAGTGGGCAATGAGGCCTGGTGGAGCGGAATGTCGACGCTTGGTGCCGGTGAGTGCGGTGGCGACCCCTTCGTGGTGTTCAATACGGCGCCCTTCGTCCGCAGCGAGTTGGTGAAGGTCAAGGTGTGGAACCGGGAGCTTCCGGATGGCGGCGTGATAGTACGCGATAGCGCAGGGAACCTGACCCCGGGCCAGATCCTCGAGCGGGGCCACTACTGGGGGCATCAGTTCACCGTGGTGGCGTTCTGGGCGGCCAAGGTGCCCGCCATGGGGCACCGGGCGTACCTCATCGAGCCCGGACAGGCGCCGACACCGTGTTGCCGCGTGAAGGTCGGGCAGACCGGAAGGCCGATCTACGGCCTCAGCTACGTCCAGGCCCAACTTGTGAACCCGGTGGTGCTGGAGAACGACCGGCTGGAGGTGACCGTCAGCTCCGAGGCCGGCGGCGTCATCAGTCTCATCGACAAGCAGAGCGGCTGCGAGCTGGTGCCCGACGGCGAGGTGCTGGGCGTCATCCAGCGCGAGCAGGAGGCCCCACACGGGATGACGGCCTGGCAGCTTGGGGCCACCGTGGACCGGGTCGAGCCGCTGGCCGGGTGCGTGATGCATCTGGCTTCCGAGGGGCCCAACGTGGCGGCGGTGCTGCTACAGGGCAGGCACAACGACTCGGAGTACCGCCTCACCATCAGCCTCGCCGCCGACAGCCCGCGGATCGACTTCGATCTGGAGGTGAACTGGCTGGAGCGAGGCGACCCCGCCACCGGCGTCCCGGCGCTGCGCGTCGCCTTCCCAATAGACATCCTGACCGGCACGGCGATCTTCGAGACCGCCTGTGGCATCATCGAGCGCCCGGCCAATGGTGAGGAGTCCCCGGCGCTGAACTGGGCCGCCCTCAGCGGCGTGGGACTGGATGAGCAGGACGAGACGCTGGGGGCCACCCTGCTTAATGACAGCAAGTACGGCTATCAGATCAGCGAGGACATGCTGCGCCTGACGCTGCTGCGCTCCAGCTACGATCCGGACCCGCTGCCGGAGCTGGGGCGCCACAACATCCGCTTCGCCCTGCAGCCCCATGTGGGCGCCTTCGACCCCGCCCGGGCGGTGCGGGCAGGCTACGGCTTCAACCACCCGCTGATGCCGGTGGGCACCACCGTGCACGGCGGCCTCTTGCCCCCGGAGGCGAGTCTGCTGGAAGTGCTTTCAGACAACGTCATGCTCTCGGGGCTCAAGCTGGCCGAGGACGGCGACGCGGTGATCCTGCGCCTGTACGAGTTCGAGGGGATTGAGACGCAGGCGCAGGTGGCGATCTCCGAACGCCTGGTGCCGAGCGGAGCGCCCGCGGTCGAGACGGACCTGCTGGAGCAGCCGCTGGCGAGCTCGACGGCCCGGCTCACCGACGGTGTCCTTACGGTGAGCATCCCGCCCTTCGGGATCGCGACGGTGAAACTGGGATGAAGCGTCCGGAGTCGCATTCCGGAGCCCGACTCCCGCACCGGCCTACCCGATGATCGCATCGAGAAACGGAGCGACGAGCACAAAAGACACGACCTCACTCCGGAGGCCCGTCATGCGACCGCCGGCCCTGATACTTGCCGCCCTTTCCGCAGCCCTCTGTGCCCCCTCGGGGGCCGTCACCCTCGTGCAGGACGGGGAGCCCGCGGCCACCGTCATCCTCCCCCTCGACGCCTCACAGCAGGTGAAGGACACCGCCGCCGTGCTGGTGGACTGCATCCGCGAGGCCTCCGGCGCCGAACTGCCGGTGGCCACTATGCCGCCGCGTGACGCGGCCACCCTCTGCATCGGTGCGCCAGCGGTCACGTCCTCATACGCCCCAGACCTGACCGACCTGGACAAGGACGGCTTCGAGATCCTCTTCCCCCACGAAGACACCGTGTGGATCCTGGGGGGCTCGGACTGGGGGACCGAGTTCGGGGTCTACGAGTTTCTCGAGCGCTATGTGGGAGTGCGCTGGCTCTTGCCCGGTGAGCACGGGACGGATATCCCCAAGCAGGCGACCATCGAGGCCGCCGGCGACAACGTGCGCCGGGAGCCGGCGTTCTTCAGCAGGCTCATGAGCGGCTGGCAAGGCGCGGCGCAGAGCACCTGGACCCGGCGAATGCGCATGCACGGCCGGGTCTCCTTCCACCACAACCTGATCCACCTCTTCCCCCCGGAGACCTATACCAAGACCCATCCGGAGTTCTTCCCCATCCACAATGGCCAGCGGTTCCTGCCCGCGGACAGTAAGACCCACCACTGGCAGCCCTGCTTCAGCAACCCCGACACCGTCACCGAAGCCATCGCCAACATCAACCGGTACTTCGACGAGCATCCGGCGGCGGAGTCATACTCCCTGGGGATCAACGACAGTGGCGGACACTGTCGGTGCGATGCCTGCCTGGCAAGACTGCCGCAGGAGCCCAACTTCCTGGGCATGGCCGACTACTCCGACCAGTACTACGCCTGGGCCAATCAGGTGATCGAGGGGGTGCTCGAGAAGCACCCGGACAAGTTCTTCGGCTGCCTGGCCTACAGCCATGTGGCGGCGCCGCCGGCGAAGGTGAAGGTCCATCCGCGACTGATTCCCTATATGACCTATGACCGCATGAAGTGGGCCGACCCCGAGCTGCGGCGACAGGGCGAGGCCGCCACCGAGGCCTGGCAAGCCCAAAGCCCCACCCTCGGCTGGTATGACTACATCTACGGCAGCCCCTATTGCCTGCCCCGGGTTTGGTTTCACCACATGGCCGACTACTACCGCTACGGTCACGCCCACGGCGTCCGGGCCATGTACGCCGAGGCCTATCCCAACTTCGCCGAGGGCCCCAAGCTATACCTGGCATTGAAGCTGCAGTGGGACCTCGCGCTAGACGTGGACGAAGTCCTGCAGGAGTGGTACGAGCGCTGTGTGGGCGAGGCGGCCGCTCCGTATCTGGCCCGCTACTACGCCCAATGGGAGGACTTCTGGACCCGCCGCGTACTGCAATCTGGCTGGTTCACCCGGAGCGGCCAGTACCTGCCCTTCGCCAGCCCCGGCTACCTGGCGGAGGTCGGTGAGGACGAGATCGCCCGGTGTCGCGGCGATCTGGAGCAGGCGGTGGCGCTGGCGGCGACGGAGGAGCAGAAGGCCCGGGCCGGGCTTGTCCTGCGGGGCTTTGAGTACTACGAGGCCTCGGCCCTGGCCTACCTCGGTGGCGCCGAGGCAGCGGATGACATCCAAAGCGAGCAGGAGGCCCTGGCGGCTCTGGACCGCAGTGCCCGGCTCGCGGACATGGCAAAAAGACGCCTTCACCTGGCCACGGAGGTCCTGGCCGAAGATCCGGTGCTGTCCCATCCTTTGCCCCTCGAGCGGTTCCCGCTTCTGCAGGGCGATAACTGGGCCTCGGGGTCCCTGTGGGGGGTTTACGATTGGGTGGCCGGGCAGGACGGCCCCGTCCGGCACCGGGTGCGGGAGCTGGCCGAAAGCAGTCCATCCGAGGCCGTGCGCGAACAAGCCGACCTCATGCTGGCGCTGGTGGAGCAGAGGCTCGAGCCGATGACCAAGAACGCCTCTTTCGAGGCGGGCGAGGGTGCGGCGGCCGATGACTGGAGCTGGTGGGTGAAGTTCGCGACAGGGAGCATGGCCCGCACCGACGAGCAGGCGCACACCGGGAGCTTCAGCGTGGTCTGCGATGGCATGAGACGCGGCGGCCCGGTGCAGGTACTGCCCGTCACGCCCGGCAAGTACGCTCTGCTGTGCTTCGTCTACGTCCCCGAGGGCCAGACGGCCGGCGGCACCGCGGAGCTCTCCATGACGCTGCGCGACGAAGAAGGCACCAATCTGCCTTCTCCGGCGACGAAGATCGTCCCCGGGCCCGGGCGCTGGACGGCCATGGCCATTGCCCATTCGGTTCCCGAGAAGGTCGGCGAGACAGGGGTGAAGCAAGTCCTGCCGATCCTCATCGTGGACGGCTTCGCGCCCGGAGAAAAGCTGTACATCGACGACCTGATGCTCTGCAGACTGGAGCAGTAGAGGGTGTGGGTCTTGAGCCCCGGCGGCCGGGCACTCACCCACCACCGACCGTGACCGCAGCTCGAGGCTTCATCCCGGTTGAGCCCACCGGGCCTGCTCGCCGAACCTCTCGCGCGGCCGCGACGGCGGCGTCTCAGCGGCTTCCCTTCAGACCCAGGCTGCGGCCACCGTCCACCACGTAGTTTTGCCCGACCACGAAGTCGGCCTCGTCCGAGACCAGAAAGGCAATGACATTGGAGACCGTCTCGGCCGTGGCGATCCTCCCCAGGTAGTTGGTCTCGGGGATGCCCTCGGTGCTCGTGCCCGGCCGGGGGACCAGCCCGGGAGAGACGCAGTTGACGTTGATGTTGTGGGGCGCCGCTTCCAGGGCCAGTGTCCGGCAGAAACCGATCACACCCGCCTTGGCCGCGGCGTAGTCGGCACACCCGACATGTCCCTGGAGAGGGAGAATGGAGGCCACACTCACGATCTTGCCGCTCTGCTGCGCGATCATGTGCCCGATCACGGCACGGCAGCAGAAGATGACGCCCAGCAGGTTGATGTCGATGATCTCCCGGATCACCTCCTCTTTGGACCCATGAACCGTGGAGGCCCGCTCTCTGGCGCTGCCTCCGGCAACGTTGACGAGGATGTCGATGTGGCCCTGCTGCTGCATGACTTGCTGAACCATGGCCTCGATGCTTGCGGTGCTGCGCACGTCGGTCTCGACGGCCACGGCCCGGCAGCCGGCGGCGACGATCCCATCGGCCACCGCCCCGGCCGCCTGCCGACCGATGTCGCAGACCACCACCGTTGCGCCGTCGGAGGCCAGCCTCTTGGCTGTTGTCGAGCCGATGTATCCGGCGCCCCCGGTCACGATGGCCACCTTGCCCTCAAGTCCCATGCTGCTTGTCCTCTCTGCGGCACTGTAGTGATTCCGGCTTCGTGCCGCCATGCGGCGAGTGGTCGCCCTCGCAGAGCTCTCTCCCCGCCGGGCCGTTCATTGCGAACATCTCACGGCTCAGGCAGACGTGCAATGTCGCGGGGCTCTGCCCCGCCCCTGCTGGGGCCGCGGACCCCAGACCCCGCATGCCGTGGACCCGGTGGCGCCGTGACCGGCTACTCTCCCCAGCGCGTATAGCCCGCGGCCGCCAGCAGCGCCTCCTGGGTGAGCAGTTCGTGCTCGTGCGGGTAGGGGTTGTCGATCTCCCCGTGGATGACGCGGGCCAACTCGATCAGTTGGTCCTCGTAACGGCCGTTCATGGCGCCCACATCGACAAGGTGCGTGCCCGCCGCGTACTCGGCGTTGTCCTCCAGGAGCGTCAGGCGTACGTGCAGGGGGTCCTCTCGGTAGCGGCCCGCCGGCTGCTCCAGCGGACAGACCTCCGCGGTGCCCTTCGTCCCGCAGACGACGAGGCGCCGATGCTTCATGCCGTCCACCTCGCAGATGCAGGTGCGGACGGTGGCCGTCGCCCGGGGGTATTCCAGCACGGCGAGGCTGTTGTCGCGGACGCCGTCGTCACGGGTGGCCTTCTGGAATGGCAGGACGTTCTGCGGCCGGCCCAGCATGGCGACGACGAGGTCCACAAGGTGGCTGCCCAGCGTGTACATCGCCCCTCCGGGATAGTCGGCGAGGAAGCGGCGATAGCGGTCGCCGTCGTAGCGGCTCATGACCGCATGGACCTCGAACACCTCACCCAGCCAGCCCTCACGCACGGCCCGGAAGCAGAGCCCGATCGCCGGATTGGTGCGGTACATGTACCCGAGCTGCAGCGCGAGCCCCTTTGCCCTGCACCCGGCGATTAGCTCCTCGAAGGGCGCCATCGTCTCGCCACCGGGCTTGTCCATGTGCAGGTGCAACCCGCGCGCCATGCAGCGCATGGCGGTGGGGATAAGCTCTCTGTTATTGGTCTCCACCGCGACGGCCTGCAGGCCGGGGGTGGCGAGCAGTTCGTCTTCCGTCAGCCGCTCTAGGCCCTCGTAGGCCGCCGGATGCGGCCATTCGGGGCCTTCCTCCTCGGCCACGCCTACCAGCTCGTAGACCTCGGGCAGATTGCGCAGCGCCTCGATGATCCCCGAGGCGTGGGCGTGACCGATACCGATCTGCCCGATCTTGATGCGTTCCATCGCGTCACCTCTCCGGTGGAGAGCAATCCATGGGCGAAGGCCGGCCATGGCGCGAACGCCGAGCCGGCGTCTCCGCTTTCCTATCGGGGGTAGCTTCCACAGAGAAGCTCGGCGGCCCTCTCGGAGGCCGCCGTTCGCGGGGCACACACCCAGGCTGCGACGCGGCCGGCGGCGGCGCATGCCACGGCTGACGGCTCAACACCGTGGGCTTCGCCCACACCCTGACGATCCTGCGGATCGTTCGGGGGACCAGTCCCCTGGACCCCGCTACTGTGGCTCCCGCGACGCTTGGGAGCGCCCCGGCCGGGGCGTTGTCGTTCGCAGGCCGTCGGCCCGAAGGGCCATCGGCGCCGCGCAGCGGTGCCCCCCAGCGACGCGGCTTCAGCCCGTCGAGGTCGTCGGCAGGTCCTCATCGACGACCTGCGTCATGGCGGTGCGGCGGCCGGCCGTGCCCACCTCTCCCAGGCCCGAAGGGCCGACCGGGAGAGGTCGCGCCAGTCGTACCGGCGCGGGTGAGGGGCCGACTGTTGAGAACCGCCGCCGTAGCACTGGGGCACCCGGCCTGAGCAGACCATGCA
>Ga0334884_1001878_pt1 | contig 28969 bp, 25 predicted proteins | sample GraSluR1_MG_7_FD_207215 | JGI IMG/M metagenome (GOLD analysis project Ga0334884, IMG submission 207215) | Sludge microbial communities from methane-producing bioreactor in Wageningen University, Netherlands - Granular Sludge_12_05 R1 | ecosystem: Engineered > Bioreactor > Anaerobic >...
AGGGGGAAGTGTATTAAATTTAGGACCTACCGGTCATGGAGCTTACCAGCTCTTTAATTAAGTGTAATAAAATACAATTCCAGTAAAAATAAAATTTTTACTGGAATTTAGGTGCGAAAGTTCTGTAAAAATTAAAATATACTGTAATTTTTTAAATTAAAATAGTAAAATAATAGTTATACACTTAATATTAGGCTGGTGATTAAATTATGATAGTTTTAAGTACAAAAAATATAACTAAAGGCTATGGAATAGATATAATTTTAGAAGATGTAAACTTTACTATAAATGAAGGTGAAAAAGTAGGTCTTATAGGGGCAAATGGCGCTGGAAAATCTACTTTATTTAAAATCTTAACAAATCAACTAGATCAAGACAGCGGCGAACTATTCATAGATAAAAATAAAAGAGTAGGATATCTTTCTCAGCATCTGTCTTTAGATGAATCAAATACAGTATATGATGAACTTCTATCTGTATTTAAAGAATTATTGGATATTGAAAAAAAATTAAATAACCTGGAATCAAAGATGAATGAACCTTATGATATTGAAAATGAAGAATATCATAACAAAATAATAAAGGATTATACCACTTTAACAGAACTTTATGACACTAAAGGAGGTTATACCTATAAAGGCGAAATAAATAGAGTTTTAAATGGACTTGGACTTTCCTCAGAAAATTATGATAAAATTATAAATCTTTTAAGTGGTGGTCAAAAAACAAGAGTAGCTCTTTGTAAACTTCTACTCACAAAACCAGATATTCTTCTCTTGGATGAGCCAACTAATCATTTGGATTTAGATGCCATTGAATGGCTCGAACAGTATCTTATAGCTTATAAGGGTACTGTAATTTTAATATCTCATGACAGATATTTTTTAGATGCTATAACTGAAAAAACCTTGGAAATGATATCTGGCCACGTGAATGTATATTCCGGAAATTATACCCAAGCATTAGATTTAAAAAAGAAAAATTATGAAGTTCAATTAAAAGCTTATAAATTACAACAGGCTGAAATAAAAAGGCAAGAAGAAATAATTGAAAAATATAGATCTTTTAATAGAGAAAAAAGTATAAAAGCAGCTGAAAGCAGGCAAAAATCTTTAGATAAAATTGAAAGAATAAAAGCCCCCGATAAAGATGGAAGAGCATCAAGAATTAATTTTGAAACTTTAATCAAAAGTGGTAATGATGTACTTCACATCGAAAATTTATCAAAAAGTTTCGGTGAAAAACAGCTATTTAAATCTTTAAATCTGGATATAAAACGTGGAGAAAAAACAGCTCTTATAGGTGAAAATGGAAGAGGTAAAACTACTCTTTTTAACATATTGATGGATAATATTAAAAGCGATACCGGTATAAAGGTTTTAGGTAAAAATGTATTCATAGGATATTATGATCAGGAACAATCTGATTTGAACGATGAAAAAACTATTCTAGATGAAGTATGGGATGATTTTCCCAATATGACTACCACAGAACTTAGAAATGCCTTAGCTGCTTTTTTATTTACTGGTGATGACGTTTTTAAGAAAATACATAATCTTAGTGGTGGAGAAAAATGTAGAATTAATCTTTTAAAATTGATGTTGTCTAAAAGTAATTTTCTTCTTCTAGATGAGCCTACAAACCACCTTGATATAGTATCCCGTGAAGCTCTAGAAGAAGCTCTTTTAGGTTATGACGGTACTATCCTTGTAATTTCTCATGATAGATATTTTTTAAATAAGGTTGTTTCTAAAATCTACGAACTTGAAATAAATGGAGTAAAAGAGTACTTAGGTAATTACACTTATTATATAGAAAAGAAGAGAAATCCTACTAGATTTGAAGAGGAGAAAACAGTTTTTGGTAAAACAAAAACTCAAATAAATCTGGAGAAAAAGAAAAAAAGAGAAGAAGAAAAATCTAAAAAAGAAGAAAAACTTAAGCTAAAAAATATTGAAGAAGAAATAACTGATGTTGAAAGTAAAATATCACTACTTGAAAATAAATTATGTACCGAAGAAGTTTATTCAAATCCTGAAAAAAGTGAAAAAATAAATAAAGAACTTTTGGATACTAAAAATAAATTAGAAGATTTATACAACCAGTGGGAAAATTACCTGTAATTTTCCCACTGGTATAATGCATCATTAAAAACCAAAATATTCTTTAAGTTTTTTTACATTATTTCTACTTATAGGTATTTCTGATTTCTTCTCATCATCCATAACAAGTTTATAAGTACCATTAAACCAAGAATAGAATTCCTTTACATTATCCATATTTACAAGATAGCTTCTATGGCATCTGAAAAAACTTGTTTTCTCTTGTAATTGGTATAGATTTGACATAACAATATATTTCTCCTTTCTGGTTTTTACATAAGTTCTATCCTCCTCTATATAACAATAATATATATCCGATGCATCTACTAAAATTGTCTTTCCATTACTTTCACAGGGTATTTTTTTCAATATCTTTTTATCTTTATCTATTTTATCTATTAGCTTATTGAGCATATAGGGTATTTTTTCACTTTCCATATTTTTTTTGCTTCTCTTATCTATAAGCCTATCTATAGTAATTTTTATTCTCTCTTCATCAAAAGGTTTAAGCACATAATCCAAAGCATAGAGTTCGAAAGCCTTTAATGCATACTTTTCATAGGCAGTAACAAATATTATATCTATAGAGTCATTAAAATTTTTTATTATATCCGCTACTTCTGTTCCAGTTCTTCCTGGTATATTTATATCTAAAAAAACTGCATCTGGTCCTTCATTTTTTACAATTTCCACAGCACTTTTACCATCATGTACAATTCTATTCACAAGTATATTATCATTCTTTGATATTATATAATTAAGTTCCTCCGCAGCTGGTATTTCATCCTCTACAATAATACATTTTATTTTATCCATTCATTACTTCCTCCTCTTTAATGGGTATAATAAAATTAATTTTTGTTCCACTATTCAAATGAGTTTCTATACTTAATGCAGATTCTTGTCCATACAATAATTTTAATCTTTCATTAACGTTTTTAAGACCTATACCAGGCCAATTTATGAGAACTTCCCTTAGTCTTTCTTCATCCATTCCAATACCTGTATCTTCTATAGAAAAATTTATTTCACTACCTTCCAGAGAAACTCTTAAATATATACTTCCTCCTTCCATTTTAGGTAATATTCCATGTTTTACTGCATTCTCCACAATTGGCTGTAATATAAACGAAGGTACTTTAGCATCCATAATTTTGTCTGGTATATCAATAAATAGTTTTAATCTATCTCCAAATCTTGCCTTTTCAATAGAAAAATAAGATTGAATAAAATCCACTTCTTCTTTTAGATGAACAAAATCTTCTTGCCGCTTCAATGTCTTTCTAAAATAATTAGATAGATTTAATATAAGGTCTCTAGCTTTTAATGGATTAGTTCTGCAAAAAGATGAAATGGTATTCAAAGCATTGAATAAAAAATGTGGCTCTATTTGAGCACGAAGAATTCTAAATTTTGCTGTTGATGCTTCCTCCGCTAGCTTGTTCAATTTATATAATTCTATTTGATTTGACAATAATTCACTTAGCTCTTCTGCAAACTCTGTAAAATAGACAGTAATATTTTTTTTAGATTTCATTCCAAGCCCCAGTACTCCTTCAAAATCCGAATTATCTATTTTAAAAGGCGAACATATGAAAAACATATTGTCTATTTTTATAGTTTTGTAACTTGGAGATTTATAATAGCCTTTTAATATGTCTATTAAAAATTTTTTATTTATATCTTCACCTGAGCAAGTTAATATTCCCTCTTTATTACCTATAAATATTCCATCTATATTAGTAGTTTCGTATATTATATTAGAAACTTTCTTTGCTGTATCAGTATTAAGACCTTTTCTCATATACTTTAAAGTTTTTCTTGCTATATTCAAAGCCTTTTGTGCCTCTATAGCAGCAATTCTATTGCAGTCCTCCTTAGCACTTTTTATTGTACTTATAAAGATAATAGTTCCCATAGAATTTATTAATATCATAGGTACGGCTATAGCTTTAACTAAATTCACAGCGCTATAAAAAGGATATGATAATATTAAAATTATAAGCATTTGAAAAGCTTCTGCAATTACTGCTGCTATGCAGGCATATCTTATGTTAAAATTTTTATTTTTTACTTTATTACCTATAATTCCGGCTATAATCCCCTCCACTACAGTAGATATTCCACAGGCAAAAGCAGTAAATCCTCCTAAGAAATATCTATGAGTACCTGAAATAATCCCCACCATCATTCCAATAAAAGGTCCATAAATATATCCCGATACTATGGAGGCTATAGGTCTTGTATTTGCTATAGCATCATAAATTCCTAAATTTCCTTTGGATATATTAATTTCATGTTTTGCATAGGGACCTATATCTATTCCCGTATAATTACCTATAACACCTAATAAAGCAAAAAATAGAATTACAAAAATCTTATTTCTCCTTCTTGAATTTTTTTCTATTAATTTTTTTAAAAGATTGGATTGATTGTACATATAAGCAAACAGTACAATAAGAGACATATTTTCCAGTAATTTAATATATATCAAAACCACCACTCCTAATATCACAGTGCTCATGTAAATTATACCAATTAATATAATAATTTAATTATATACCTAATTTAATTTATTGTTAACATAAAATTAAATACCAATTGGGCTTTAATTTTAACCGTTTACTGTTCTTTTTTAACACTTTAGTCTATTTAAGTGTTAAAATCTATGCTCCTAAAGTATTATAATATTGTAAACGATTTTAATATGAATTTATTAAAGAAAGGGGTATTCATATGAATTCTATAGTTTTAGTAATCATAGGTGCATTAATATTAGTCCTAGGTTACAGATTTTATGGCTGCTGGATAGCAGCAAAAGTCCTTGTACTAGACAAAAACAGAGAAGTGCCAGCTAAAAAATTTGAAGATGGACATGACTATCTGCCTACTAACAAATGGGTTCTTCTAGGTCAGCATTTTGCGGCAATTGCTGGTGCGGGACCACTTATAGGACCAGTTCTTGCAGCTCAATTCGGTTATCTTCCAGGTACACTTTGGATTTTAATTGGTGGTGTCCTCGCTGGAGCTGTACATGATTTAGTTATCTTATTTGCATCAGTAAGACAAGATGGGCAGACAATTGCTGAAATTGCAAGAAAAAATCTAGGTACCAGAATGGGTTTTATTACATCTATTTCAGTTATTTTTATATTAATAATAACCATGGCTGGACTTGGACTTCCAATAGTAAATTCTCTTGCCAACAGTCCTTGGGGAACTTTTACAGTTGGTTTTACCATTCCAGCTTCAATATTTATAGGTATTTATCTTAAATTCATACGTCCTGGTAAAATAGGTGAAGCTACTATAATAGGTATGGCACTTATATTAATAGGAGTTATTCTTGGACCAACTATTCAAACTTCAATCATCGCTCCATTTTTTACTTTCAATGTAAAACAGATATCACTTATTCTCGCTATATATGGTTTTTGCGGAGCTGTTCTTCCAGTATGGCTGTTACTACTGCCAAGAGGTTACCTAAGTACTTATATGAAGGTTGGCGTTATATTAATACTTGTGCTTGGTATTATACTGGTCAGACCAATCATACAAATGCCTGCATTTACGCCTTTTGTTAATGGCGGCGGTCCCATAGTTCCCGGGAAAGTATTTCCTTTCATATTTATAACCATAGCCTGCGGTGCCCTCTCTGGATTCCATTGTCTTATAAGTACAGGTACTTCACCAAAACTTATTGCAAATGAAAAAGACATATTGCCTGTAGGATATGGTTCAATGGTCATAGAATCCTTTGTAGCTTTAATTGCACTTATTGCTGCTACTTGTCTTCCAACAGCTGATTATTTCGCTATAAACTCTGCACCTGCCCTATTCGCAAAACTTAATATGATTCCAAAAGAATTACCTATGCTATCACAACTGGTAGGAGAAAATCTGGCAGGAAGGCCTGGTGGTTCCGTATCTCTTGCAGTAGGTATGTCCTATGTATTTTATAAAATTCCAGGTTTAAAAGCTTTAATGTCTTACTGGTATCATTTCTGCATAATGTTTGAAGCTTTATTCATTCTTACAACTATAGATTCAGGTACCAGAATAGGAAGATATCTATTTCAGGATTTATTCGGTAAATTTTACAAACCTTTTAAAAAACAAGATTCTTGGTTCAATACTATATTATTCAGTTTCATTATGACTTTCTGCTGGGGATATTTATTATATACAGGAAATATATCAACCATTTGGCCTTTATTTGGTGTAGCAAATCAAAGTCTGGCTGCTATAACCTTTGCTATAGGTACCTCGGTATTAATAAAAATGAAAAAGAAAAAATATATACTTATAACAATAATACCTATGATATTTATAAGTGTAGCTACTTTGACGGCATCTTTTGAAAATATAATTGGCAATTACATTCCAAACCACAAAACTACCCTTACAGTATTATCTATAATTCTCATAGTTATACTGGCAGTCATATTATATGAAAGCATAAAGAGCTGGATTTCTGATTTAAAATCTCATAAATATGATTCTCCAAAAAAGACTACTGTAAAAGAAAATGTTAATATAGGAATAGATACTTCTACTAAATAATATTTATTTTATAATATAGTCTCATAATTAAAAATTTTTAAATATATATACTATTTGCCATCTATAAATAAGAATAAAAATGAGAACTAACGGAAAATTTTCTGTTAGTTCTCATTTTTATTTAACTTGCACTTTCCTTTTTAGAATCTAAAAATAGTACTTCTTCTCCTATTACTTCTGTTACATATTTTCTATTTCCATCTTTTGTTTCATAACTTCTTATCTGGAGTCTTCCGCTAATACTAAGAAGTCTTCCCTTTTTCATATAATTGCATACAAGTTCTGCGGTCTTACCCCAAACCACTACTGGAACAAAGTCAGCTTCTCTCTCCCCTTTTGCATTTATAAAGTTTCTGTTTACTGCCACTGTAAAATTGCATACTTCTCTTCCATTTGATTCGATATGTTTTAATTCAGGATCCCTTACCAATCTTCCTACCAATAAAACTTTATTCATACTCTTCCTCCATAATATTTAAATTAATATCTACATTATGGACATATTTTAAATTCGTATACAAAATTTCTCAATCATTTTCTATTTTAATTAAATTATTATTTAATTATCCTAATTGTTAAACATAAAAAATCTATTGAACACAACTAAAATGTATTTTTAAAGCCTTTTCCATGCACTTCAGCAGCATCGAGTATTGACATAAATGCATGAGGATCTATTTCATTTACTATATGTTTCAATTTTGGCACCTGTGATAGAGAAACTATACAATATATTACCTTAATTTGTTTCTTTGTATAGTAACCTTCTGCATAAAAAATGGTAGAAGACCTGTTAAGATCACTTTTAATTTTCTCATTTATTTCTTCATCCTTCTCTGTTATTATAAACATCAGTTTTCTTCTATCAAAGCCTTTGATAGCCTTGTCTACTGTATAGGAAACTATATACATAGACATTAGCGTATATAATCCTTTTTCCAATCCAAAAAATACAGAACCAACACATATTATTAATAGATTTATAATAAAATTTATTTTTCCCACATCATAATCATATCTTTTTCTCATGATTACAGAAATTATATCTGATCCTGCCAAAGAACCGTGGTTTCCAAATATTATTCCCATGGCTATTCCCTGGAGAACTCCTCCATAGATACCAGATAGTAAAATATCATTTAAGTGAAAATAACCAGAAATATTCCTAGTTAATATCAAGAAAGTAGATTGAGCTAAAGTTCCCAATATAGTTAATATGGTAAATTCCCTGTCTATTTCTTTTATACTCAATATAAACAAAGGTATGTTAAGCAATATTATAAAGTATCCTGCTGGAATACCGCTGAGATATTGTATGATAAGAGAAATACCACCAATACCTCCACTTAAAAGTTTAAAGGGTATAAAAAACATATTTACTGCTATGGCAGAAATAAAACTACCTAGTAGTATTAAAAATATACTTTTAATTGTCACAAACTGGTTCTTTGTCAAAAATCCTTCCTCCCATATACTATTTATCATCTCTCACCAAGTTTCAAATTTGGTACCGCATTAAAATCTAAAGGTGCAGTAACTCCTTTAATATATTCAAAATAGGCTGCACTGCCTATCATAGCCGCATTATCAGTACAAAGCACTGGTTCTGGAAACAATATATTAATATTTTTTCTTTTTCCTTCTTCTATCATAACTTTTCTAAGAGCAGAATTCGATGCTACTCCTCCTGCGATAGCTATCCTGTTCACCTTTTTTATTTCACAGGCTTTCATAGCATTATCTACCAAAAAATCTACCACTGCCTTTTGAAAGGAGGCTGCTACATCGGCTTTATTTATTTTTTCCTTCTTCATTTCCATCTTATTAAGATAATTAAGCACTGCTGATTTAACTCCACTGAAGGAGAAATCCAAAGATTTTTCATGAAAATTTGCTCTAGGAAACTTAATTGCATTCTCATTTCCCTCTTTAGAAAGTTTATCTATTTTAGGGCCTCCAGGATATCCAAGTCCTATGGCTCTTGCCACCTTGTCATAGGCCTCTCCTGCAGCATCATCCCTTGTTTGTCCCATAACCTCAAAATCACCATAATTTTTCATGTAAACTATAAAAGTATGACCACCGGACACTACAAGACACACAAAAGGGGGCTCTAAATTTTCATACTGAATAAAATTTGCGCTTATATGACCCTCTATGTGATTAACTCCTACAAGTGGCTTACCTAAAGAATAGGCTAATCCCTTTGCATATTGTACTCCAACCAGCAATGCTCCTACTAATCCCGGTCCATAAGTAACCCCTATGGCATCAATATCCTCAAAAGAAATTTCTGCTTTTTTTAAGGCCTCTTCCACTACTGCACTTATTACTTCAATATGTTTTCGTGAAGCTACTTCTGGTACAACTCCACCAAATTTAGTATGTATATCTATCTGTGAAGATATTATATTTGACAATACCTTTCTTCCATTTACTACTACTGCTGCAGAAGTTTCATCACAACTGCTCTCAATAGCAAGTATTTTTATATATTTATCCATACTACCACCTTCCTTTATCTATGAATTTTCCTATTCCTTTTAGTTTATCAGAAGTTATTAAAACTTCTCTTTTACTCTCTATAAATTGAATTAAATTCTCAGATTTAAGTACAGTAGTTGAACCTCCCTGTACTTTCAAATTTATATATTTATTATTATTAAAAACAACGATAGAATAAATTGGCATAACCTTAAAATCTGAATGTCTAAAAAAATTCTTAATGGCGTTCACATGTCCTCTAGACTGTCTGCAGGGATTATAAAATCTCTTTTCGTATTTAGTCCCTCCTTTTCCTATCTTTATCTGAATCCATTCGCTATCTTCTTCTCCCCCAATGATTGTTCCAGTCATATTTTTTGTTTCAATGCAAAATATCCCATAAGTGGATAACACCAAATGATCTATTTGTGCCCCTTTTTCTTTCCCACCTATTATAATGTCATTGTATACTATATATTTATTGCTTAAATTACATAATAATTTTGATACTGCCTTTTCTCCTTGAATACCATACTTATATATTTTGCTTCTATTGTGAAAATGAATAATACCTATAAAAGCTACAACAAAAATTATTAAAGATATATAGATATTCTTATAATAAACATAAGCATACACAGAAGCTATACATGTCAAAAAGGCAACAATTTGAAAAATTAAATTTTTAATCCACTTAATGTTTAATGAAGTTTCTTTACTTTTTATAATTGCCATATTTTTCTCCTATTATATAATTACAAATGGGATTTATTTATATTAATTTTCTAATAACAAACCAAATAAGATTATAACGCAAATTCAAATAAAATGCACCGTTAAGCATAAAAATATAATAGATTATTGATAATTTTACTATTAATCTAAAATCCACATAAATTTCGAACATATATTCTTATCATTATTTAAATATGCTATAATAATTTTGTACAATTATTAAATTATAAAAATTATTATATTCTTTGTTTAAAGTAATTTTATTGGATAATTATATAATCTTGTATTTATTAATCTTTGTATAAACTATATCTAGGGGAGTAATTAATGAACAATTGTCATGCAAAAGTAATAGTAAATGGGTCTCCCATTTCAAAATCAAATTTTAAATTATTTAATGTACAGGGAAGGGCTATTTTACCTTTTAATTCTGGAAGATATCACGACAGATATGCCCTTTATGAAGAACAAATAGCCTATGCAGCAAGACTACAAAATCCAAATGTTACATTGTCAGAAGCTCTAATTGCAGTTTTGAAGGTCTATTATAAAAGTAAAAAAAGGCATCCTGACACAAACAACATAACAAAAAGTATATTTGACGGTATAGAAAAAAGCGGTCTTATAATAAATGATGCTCAAATAAGAAGACTTATAATTGAAGAATTTTATGATGCCGAAAATCCAAGATTTGAATTGGAATTATTCGGAGAAAGTAACTACTGCATAGATTATGATGTAGTAAAAAAGGATATTCCAGATGAGCCTATTATCTATTCTCCTCCACCCAATAAAAAAAGAAGTTTTGGAACTTCCAATATGAATAATAAAAAAGCATCTTCTGGAAAAACTATATGTGCCTTATGTAATAAAGAAATAAATCCCTGTAATTGTATTTCTGCAAATAATGGCAAAATGCTTATATGTAAATCCTGCTTTAAAAAATTATTTTAAAAGGAGTAAATTTATGAATAATAAAGAAATATTTATGAGCCGCATTAAGTCTTTTGAAACTGAAGAAATAAAGTGCCGTAAAAATTATAATATTATTGGCAGTCTAAGACTATTGGCTTTTATAGTTACTTTGGTATACATATATCTTCTTATAAAAAACGTAAGTATATATTCTTTTATAGGAACTATTGTCTCACTAATAATCTTTGTATTTTTAATAAAATCTCACAGTAATATATCTTCCAAATTGAATAAAATAAAAAATCTCATATCTATTAATAAAAAATATGTAGATAGAATAGATGGAAATTGGGCAAAATTTCAGGACTTAGGTGAGAATGCATTAGATCTAAATCATCCTTATGCATCAGATTTAGATATATTTGGAAAGAGTTCTTTATTCCAATTAATTAATACCACTAATACTTTTTTAGGCAGAAAAAAATTAATCAATCTTCTTAATAAAACTGAAAATAGGGATTCAGCCAATATAATTAAACGCCAAAATGCCGTTAAAGAGCTATCAGATAAAATTGAATTCTGTCAAGAACTTGAATCAGAAAATAATTCTAATAAAAAAAATATGAAAGAGCCTTCTTCACTTTTAAACTATGCAGAAAATACAGATAGTTTGTTTAAAAATTCATATATTAAACCTTTAGTAAATTTTATGCCTATTTTTTCTATATTGTTTTGTACTGTAACTTTTATATTTAATATAAAGCCATTTTATTATGTAATAGCTGTTATTTTTATAATACATGCTATTATGAACTTTATCAGCTATACAAATATATCTTCCACTTTAGATTCTGTAGAAGGTTTTAATGATGATTTGCACTCTTATGCCAATGCTCTTAAACTTATAGAAAATGAAAACTTTAACGATAAGTACCTAAACAAATTAAAAGACAATCTATTTTTTAAAGACAAATCCTCCTCAAAGATTATGGGAGAGTTGACTACAATTATTAATAACATAAACCTAAAACATAATTTCTTAATTTACTTTGTTCTAAATTTATTAGTTTTTTGGGATTTTAGATGTCTATTTGCTCTTGAAAACTGGAAAGTTAAATATGGTAAACTTATATCTAAATATCTAGATACTTTAGCTGATTTTGAAGCTATTTCTAGTTTATCAGTACTCACTCATCTAGATACAGAATACAGCTTTCCAACCTTTACAAGAGAAAATTTGGTAGTAAAAACTGAAGATTTAGGTCATCCTTTAATTAACAGTGAATCTCGTGTCAATAACAGCGTATCCATGAAGGATAACATATTTATTGTTACAGGTTCAAATATGTCAGGTAAAACCACTTTTTTGAGAACTATAGGAATTAACCTTGTTTTAGCCTATGCTGGAGCCCCTATTTGCGGGAAATCTATGGAATGTTCCCTTATGGATATCTTTACTTCCATGAGGATAAATGACAATTTAATGGAAGGCTCTTCTACTTTCTATGTAGAGCTTATGCGTATCAAAAAAATAATTGATAACCTTCCAAAAAAGAAATCTATGATTTTTCTTATAGATGAAATATTTAGAGGTACCAATTCCAAAGATAGAATCATTGGAGCAAGAAGTGTGCTGAAAAGCCTTGATAAACCCTGGGTATGCGGCTTAATATCCACCCATGATTTTGAACTATGTGACCTTGAATATAATAATGAAACCAAAATTAAGAATTATCATTTTTCAGAAAGTTACAGTGAAAATAAAATACATTTTGATTACAAGCTTAGAGAAGGACGCTGTAATAGCACTAATGCAAAGTATCTTATGAAAATGGTAGGTATTGATATACATGAATAGTAAATAAAATCAATATACATAAATAACTTTAAAGGAGATGTTTTCCGAAATGCACCATCTCCTTTAAGTTATTTATTATGCCAATATCTGAATTTCACTTCCCAGTGAAACTTCTTTTATTTCTTTATCTTCTAAATATAAGGTTCCTTCCAATGCTGCCTTTGTGCTACCATCAAATTTAAGGCATATATGACCAAGATCTCTTAAATTTTTATTTACTACATCACCTACAGCAGTTATTTTATAATCTATTCCATCTATTTTTAAAGTATATCCTTCTTTAATGTCTTCTTTCAAATCATTTATACTATGCATTACACAATAATCTGCCAACTCATCTGGAGCATTATCCTTAAACAATATTATCATTTTTTCAGGATAAAATCCTTCTACTAATGGTCCAATACTTGTTACTTTAGTATTATATACTAAACTCATTTTACATACCCCCCATATTATAAAACTAATAATTTCATTGTAAACATTTACCTATCGATCATTATAAATCTTTTTATTATTTAATTTCATGTAATTATGATTCTAATTTTAAAAATTATTTTACATATAATCCAAAACTTGCAAGCCATGCTATCAATACCGTTGTGGGACCAGTTAAAAATCTGGAATATAGCACTGAAGGAACTCCTACCTCTACAGTTTCTGCTTCTGCTTCTGCAAGTCCAAGTCCAACAGGTACAAAATCACAACCTGCTTGTGAATTAATTGCAAATAATGCTGGCAAAGCCAATTGTGGCGGTATATTTCCCTTACCTATTTCAACACCAACTAAAGTTCCTATAACTTGAGCTATAACTGCTCCAGGTCCTAAAAATGGAGATAGAAATGGGAATGAACATACAAGTGACATTATTACAAGTCCAGGCACTGTTCCTGCTAGAGGTGACAAAAATTTAGCAAATACATCTCCTATTCCCGATTTTACTATTATACCTATAAGCATACATACAAATGCCATAAATGGAAGGATAGTTTTTATTACAGTATCTATAGTTTCACGCCCAGCTTGATTTAATACTCCAACTAAAGAACCTACAGCCATTCCTATTCTACCCATCAAACCATTGCCGGATTGTTGTGAAATCTTTTTATTTGTATCATATTTACTTTTTTTATCTTCCTTAGTTTCTTCTTGTACTATTTTACTTTGTGATACAGCCGTTTCAGTATCTCCTTCGTATATCTCTATAGTTTCAGGTTTTACTGAAGAAACATATATATCCGCTTTAATATGCTGTGCTAAAGGTCCACTTGGACCTGATGGCATTATATTTAATGTAGGTATTCTCTTTTGAGGATATATCCCACATCTTAAAGTACCTCCACAATCAATTACAACACAAGCAATTTCATCATCTGACACCTTTGTTTTAAATCCATCTACTAATTCACATTCCAATAATTCTGCTGCTTTAGTCGCTACTTCCGGTGTATGACCTCCTGTAATGTAAACTACTTTATTCTTCTTATCCGTTGGTGTTATAATTAGAGGTCCCCCAAATCCACCGGATCCAGCTTTTACTATTATTGATTTATATTCACTCATTTCCTATTTCCTCCTCTGTAAATCTAAAATGATAGAGTATCTTTTAATTTTACTTTTTGCTGTCTTTCAACAATTGATGTTGTAAAATCTGTTATCCATCCTCTAAAAAAATTCGTAATTACACCAACTAGAAAATATCTTAATGCCAAATCTGTTGTTGGTAATCCTAATTTAGTTATACCTGCTGCTATACCTAAGAATACAAACAATTCACTTGGATCTACATGTGGAAATAATCCATTCATTGTATGGCAGGAAAAAGAAGCTGCTGCATAATAACTTGGTTTGTATCTCTCTGGCAAAAATTTCCCTAGTGATAAAGTCATTGGATTACAAAAGAAGAATGTACCTATCACTGGTAATATAAGATATCTGGTAATAGGATTTTTTGCTGATGCCCTGGCTAATTTTTCAATTCTTTTTTCACCAACAAATCTAATAATTGCGTTCATTGCAACGAGAAGCATAATTAGTGTTGGAACAATTCCAGTAACCATTCCAACAAAGTTTTTTCCCCCTTCTTGAAATAATCCTATAAATCCTTGGGCTAAGTTTGTTAAAATTTCCATAATACTTCGACCTCCTATTTAATCCTTATAGATAAATATTTAAATTAGTTCTCTCCCTCTAAAAGATAATTTTTATAACTTTCTATTCCATTATCTACAGCCTTAATAGTCCATTTATCCATCCCTTTTAAATTACTAATATCAATTTTAAGTAGATTCATATTCTCAATAATTTTTAAAGATCTCATTCTAGCAAATACAGATATCCCTTGCATTTTTTTGGCTTTTATGATATTAGAATTTTCATCTATAGCCATTAACACAATAACACCGGCTCTTACTTTTCCTTTATTTTTACCAATAACTACTTTTCCTAACTTTCGCATCTCTTTAAAATATCTATTAAAATATTTTATTTGGTAAATTCCAAGAATCATTTGTCCTATCCATGCTGCCACTACTGCTACAAATATTAACCACATTTTCTATCACCTCATCTTTATATTTTAGCAATTTTAGCATTTTAAAATACTTATATACCTGTTATACCTCTGTAATTTACTTTAATACGAATGGTATTTGTCTATTCTTTTTAAACGTTTACTTTTATTATAATGATAAAAAACATAAATTGCACTTATGTTCATATTTTACTCAATTGTTATATTGTAATTATATAGCTCATTGTAAAACTTTTCAATACAAATTTAAATTTTTTATCATTTTTCTTATTAGCCTCTAGTTTTACCCCCTGCTATATTATAGGTTACTCCATGAATATAACTTGCTCTGTCAGAAGCAAGATAGCAAACTAAATCTGCAACTTCGCTTAATTTTCCTGATCTTCCAAGTGGTGTTGTGGATGTTTTACTATATCCAGCTCTCAAATCATCTACTGTAATACTGCGTGTATAAGCTAGTGCTGTTTCATACTCTATCGTTCTAAGGCCTGTAGCTTCAAGTATACCAGGTGCTACGCCTACAACTCTTATCCCTTTTTTGCCCAATTCTTTTGCCCAAGATCTAGTAAAAGAATTTACAGCATTTTTAGTTGCTGCATAAATACTTTGACCTTCTGATCCTTCAAGTCCGCTTTCCGAGGACATATTTATTATCACCCCTGAACCCTCCTTAAGCATATCTCTAACCACTGCTTGAGTACAGAAAAATACACCTTTTTGATTGACATTTACAATTTTATCAAAGACAGATTCACTTAATTCATATTTTCCCTGAGGTTCTTTATCGTCTACTAATAATCTTGGAATATTAATTCCTGCATTATTTACTAAAATATCAATTTTACCAAAGTGTTCTTTTGATTTAGAAACCATTTCATTGACACTTTCAAAGCTTGCTACATCTGTTTTTACATATAGTGCTTTTCCACTATTTTCTTTTATCTCGAATTCTGGTACCTTTGAACTCATATCTGCTACTACTACATTTGCACTATTATTTAAAAATTCTTCAACAACTGCCTTACCTATTCCTGATGCTCCTCCTGTAACAATCACTGTTTTATTTTCTAATTCAAGCCATGTTTTTGACATAATTATACATCCCCCTAACAATTTAATTTATAAAGATCAGCAAATTTATTTATCACATTTGTGCATATATAAGTCATTTGTTTATCTTTAGTGCTATTATAACTCCATATGTATACATTTTCAATAGCATTTTTATAATTTTTTATTTTTTGCAAAATTTAATATCATTAAAATTAATATAACAAAATTGTCTTTTATATATTTTTTAACTATCACCAAAAAATATAATAAAAAATGCATCTGCACATGTTTTATAACATATACAAACGCATTTTTTATTTTACGAAATAAAAATTTAATTAGGATACTATTATCACACAATTTTAATATAAAATTATAATATAAATTGCAATTAAAATTATATATTTAATAACTGATCTCTATTTAAAGCAAATATAATTTATTTATTTAATCTTTCTTCTAATTTTTCCCTCATAGATTCATATCCAGGTTTTCCAAGAAGTGCAAACATATTTTTCTTATAAGCTTCTACCCCTGGCTGATCAAATGGGTTTATCCCTGATAAATATCCGCTCATACCACAAGCCTTTTCGAAGAAATATACAAGATATCCAAAATAATATGCAGTCAACTCTGGAACATTAATTACTATATTAGGCACACCACCATCATTATGTGCTAAAACAGTACCTTCAAAGGCTTTTTTGTTCACATAATCCATTGTCTCTCCAGCTAGAAAATTTAATCCATCTACATTATCAGTACTTTCATTAATTGCAATATTTTTTCTGGGATTTTCAACATTGATTACAGTTTCATATATATTTCTAAGTCCATCTTGAATATATTGTCCCATGGAATGTAAATCTGTTGAAAAATCAACTGCTGCTGGGAATATTCCCTTTCCATCTTTTCCTTCACTTTCACCATATAACTGTTTCCACCATTCACCAAAGTAATGCAGACATGGTTCATAGTTAACCAATATCTCTGTAGTTTTGCCTTTTCTATATAAAGCATTTCTTGTTACTGAATATCTATAAGCATCATTTTTCTCTAATTCTGGTATACTATATGCTTCCCTTGCAGTAGCTGCCCCCTTCATCATTTCTTCTATATCTATACCTGCAGCAGCAATAGGAAGTAAGCCCACCGGTGTTAAAACAGTAAATCTTCCTCCAACATCATCCGGAATTACAAAAGTTTCATATCCTTCTGTATCTGCCAAAAATTTTAAAGCGCCTCTTGCCCTATCGGTAGTGGCATATATTCTTTCTTTAGCACCTTCTTTTCCATACTTTTTTTCCAAATAATCTTTAAAAATTCTAAAAGCTATAGCTGGTTCAGTAGTAGTACCAGATTTTGATATGACATTAACAGAAACATCTTTTCCCTCAATAGTTTCCAGTAAGTCTACCATATATGTGGAGCTTATATTATTTCCCACAAAATATATATTAGGAGCTTTCCTCTTATCCTTTGAAACACTATTATAAAAAGTATGTAACAGCATTTCTATAGCAGCTCTAGCCCCTAAATATGATCCTCCAATTCCTATTACTATAAGTACATCTGAATCATTTCTTATTTTTTCTGCTGATTTTTTTATTCTTTGAAATTCTTTCTTGTCATAATTAACAGGAAGATCGATCCACCCCAAAAAATCATTTCCTTGGGCTGTTTTACTGTGGAGCATTTTATGTGCTTCTGTTACAATTGGCTGTAAATACTGAATTTCATGTTCCTTTAAAAAAGAAGAAACATTTGTTAAATTTAAAGATAATGTCTTATTCATATTACATCCCCCTTTTATTTTGATTGGTAGTGATTAATTTTTAGCTCATCCTTAAAAAATTTTATATTTTCACATTTGTGCATATATAAAATTTTGTGATACATTCGTTTTCATTATACCTTACCTTATTTTCTATTTCAATAATATTTATATGATTAGATAAATAAATAAACTGTCAATAAAAAATCATTTCATTTTTCATTGGCAGTTCATTATTTCTATTATCTATAGATTAATAGAAATAAAAATTTACTTATACTATAACGCTACTAATTCTTTATACTTATCCTCTATTTTATTTACTAAAAGATCCTCCTCTTTTAATCCGGTTACATCACAAATTGTATTATCAATTCCCTTTTCAGATATACTCTCCTGTATCTCTTTAGCTTTCTCATCTTTATTGTAATTGAATAAAAATCCTGCTGCTATTCCATACAAAATGTTATCATATTTCATATTCAGGTTATAACAAAGCTTAAGTGGTGTTATAAGTCTATCCTTTGAAGATAATTTTCTTACAGGGTCACGACCTACACGATACAATTCATCTTGAAGATAAAAGTTTTCAAATCTCTTTATTAACTTTTCAGAATATCTGTTTAAATCTTCTATATTCAAATTGTGTTTCTTGCTCAATGCCTGTATAGCCTCTTTGTGGAATCCTATGGCAATATTTCTTATAAATTTATCTTTTATAGCTTCGTGTATATATTTATATCCTCTTAGATATCCTATATAGGCAGTAGCTGCATGAGCTCCATTTAACAAAAATAATTTTCTTTCCAGATAAGGCTCTAGATTTTCTACATAATCTGCCCCTTTAATATTTTTATTAATTTTAACACTATTTTTTTCAATATCCCATTCATAGAAATCTTCTACAGCCACATCTATAGGCAATTCTTTCTTTATTTTTACATTTGGAACAATTCTGTCTACTGCGCTATTAGGAAATCCAACATATTTTTCTACATAGTTCTTAAAATCCTCACTAACTCCATCTAATATTGATTCCTTTAAAATATTAGTGGCAAATAGTGCATTTTCACATGCAATTATATCTAATGGCTTATTTTTTCCTTGTTTAAACCTTTTCACTAAAAGGTTGCTTAATAATTTGCCTGTACTCTTTAGATTATTGGCACCAATAGAAGTAGTAATCAAATCAGTTTCCAAAATGATTTGTTCCAACTTTTCACTATCATTTAAACTTACAGCCTTAACATTATCAATTTCTTCTTCACTCTTAGAATCACTTAAAGTTATAACCTTATATTTTCTGTATTTATTTATGTTGTCTACTAGAAAATCTGATATATCAACAAAAGTAATATCATAATCTGACTTTGATAGTAAGTACCCAATAAATCCTCTTCCTATATTACCTGCTCCAAAATGAACTGCTTTCATATTACATTTCCCCCTCATTTATAATTGATATAATTTCTTCTGCTGTCTTTGCATTTCTAAGCTTTTCAACATTTTCTTCATACTGAATTGTTAAGGCTATTTTAGATAATATCTCCATGTGCTCATCACCTTTTCCAGCTATGCCTATTACTACATAGGCAATATTACCAGAACCAAAGTCAACTCCTTTAGGATACTGTGCAATTACTATACCTGAATCCAATATTTGTTTTTTGTATTCATTCATACCATGAGGTATAGCCACACCATTTCCCATATAAGTAGTTACTTCTTCCTCTCTAGCTTTCATACCCTCAATATAATTTTCCTTTACATAACCATTTTCCACCAAAAGTTTTCCTACTCTTTCTATAGCCTCATTCTTTGATTCTGAATTTACATTTAATTGAATATTTTCTACTCCTAAAACTGTTTTTATCATTTTAACTCCCCCTCATCATTTCCTATATTTATTAATTGTTTTCTGATGTCTATTAAATTACTGGATTTTAAATTTTCTATAAATTCTTTATTTTCAATCAATGCAATACTTATCCTGCCTAAAAATTGAAGTATATAATTGCTTTCTTCATTTCTTGCAATCATTACAAGAAAAGTATTTACACTTTCTTTAGAAAAACCTATACCTTGGCTGATAATTGGTTCTTTCACATGATAAACTCCTACAAAAGGAACTGTTAGCTCTTGAATTCTAGTATGCAGCAGAGCTACATTTGTTCCCTGTACCACTATATTTCCTTTCTCTTCTCTTTTTAAAATAGCATTTCTTAACACTTCTTTATCTTTTATTAAACCTAAATTTTTGATATCATCTACCACAAAATCTACTAAATTTTCAATAGTATTTGCCTTTGTAGTCTCTACCTGTAAATTTTTAATTATTGTATTTGCTGTCTCATATTCATTATCTGTTACTGTACTTAATTGCATATCAATAAGTTCATCATTGTTAGTTTCATTAGTGACTTTTAAATTTAAAATAAATTCATTAATTTTTTCTATATCTTCTTTTATCATAAAAGGTGATACTACAATTACTTTTTTTATCTCAGGTGCTAATTTAATTGGTACAGTAGATAAAATCAAATCATATTCTCTGTCTTCTATATATTTATCTATGTGATGCAGAGCTTTTATAGATATATTACCAATATCAGGGAATATAAACTTTATCTTACTTTCCAATATCCTCGCAGATCCAATACCTGACGGACATACAATTAATACATTGAGTTTTTTTAATAAACTCTGTTTTCTTTGCAATGCAACATCTATATGCAAGGTTATATATCCAACCTCTTCCTTTGGAATTTTAAGATTATATCTTGAAAATACTAACCGGGAAACATTATTTACAACATTAAAGAGTTCAGAATAATGCTGCTCTATCTCATTGGTAAGGGGATTTATTACTTTTAATCCTAAATTTAACGCATTAAAAGTTCGTCTGAAATGCTGTGACAAGTCTTTTATAAGTTGTTTGTCATTTTCTATAGATACATTTATTTTTGAGGAGATTCCTTGAATAATTTCTTTTGATATTACTTCATAATCTATATAAGAAGAACCATCATCCTTATTAAACAAAGATTTATAATCTGTTAAATTAAACCACATATAAATTAATTCATCTTCAATTAAATTTACATTATTTTCTTTTAGTATCTTGTTAAAATTTTGAATTTTTTTATAGTCTCTTAACATCATTGTGTCTTTCTTTAATTTGTCCGGTAGATGTATTTCGTCTTTATTTTCTTCTTTCTTTATAGCCAATAGCATTTGAATAAATAATTTTAAATATTTTATATCATTTAAATCAAATTGTGATAGATCTACACTTGCTAAAATTTTTCGTCCTAAATCAGTTATATTTTCCCCAAAAATCATATTAAACAAAAGTTTTATATTTTGGTCAAATTTTTGTTCATACAGAAAAGCAAGCAATTCCTCATAGGGCCTGTATTTAAAAATCAAATCAATTAATGCATTTCTTTTGTTCCATTCAGATCCTTCAATAATAATACCTATATTTCTGTTTCTAATAAGGCATAATTTTTTAGATACGGCCCACTTTGCAATACCATCTAAATCAAGACTTATACTTCCAAGCACTACATTAAACTTATTACTGTAATAGGATGCCTTTACTGGTTCTTTATTAACTAACAGTTCGCAGGCAATTATTATCTGTCTCTGTTCTCTATTAATAAGCCATTGTAGTGGAACTGAGCTGAGCGATTCTTTAAGCTCTTGAATTTTTTCTTTATTTCCTGATACAATTAAAGATGAATTATTGTCATAATATATACTTAAATGATATTTTCTAAGAAACTTATTGATAGAACTAATTTCTCTAAGAATAGTTCTTTCACTTATCTCCAATTGTTTATGAAGATCATCTAAACTAATTGTTTCCTCATTTAATATTTTATTTAGTGTAAATTGTTGTCTAGTGGTAATGCCTTCCATATAAATCACCTGTTTTTAATTTTTTAACCTGACTAACTTGGCGTACTTCAAGTGGGAGTTAAACGCCAAATAAGCCATGCATTTGCAGTTCTAAAATTCAGATGGTGTAAAAGAATCCCCACCTGAATTAAGAACTTGCTTCAATTCATTAATAAATTCATCGTATTTGGAACGATCCAAGAAATTTTTGATTGTAATTATTCTGGAAGATTCAGCAGATTTTTTTGCTCTCTCCAATAGATTTTCCTGTGTAAAAACCACGTCAGCTCCTGCAGGTATACTGTCTACAGATGAATGTTTAACATCTATATTAGTAATACCAGCATCCTTTAAAGCTTTTCTCAGTATAGATTCTCCCATGGCTGAAGAACCCATTCCAGCATCACAGGCAAATACAATTAATTTTACCTCTGTACTAACAGCTGCTGCAATATTTTCACTAGTTAGCTGTGAAGGATTTTCACCTTTATCTGAAAGTTTTAGCTCATTAATAAATTCATCATATTTTGAGCGGTCTAAAAAATTTTTAATAGTAATTATTCTGGAAGATTCAGCAGATTTTTTTGCTCTCTCCAATAGATTTTCCTGTGTAAAAACTACGTCAGCTCCTGCAGGTATACTGTCTACAGATGAATGTTTAACATCTATATCAGTAATACCAGCATCCTTTAAAGCTTTTCTTAGTATAGATTCTCCCATAGCTGAAGAACCCATTCCAGCATCACAGGCAAATACAATTAATCTTATATCTGCACTAATTGCTGCTACGTTGCCATCATTAGTTGAAGGTATAGTACTCTGACCTTTACTTGAAAGTTTCATTTCCTTCATCTTAGCTTGAGCTTCATCAAAATCACTGCCTTCTTCCTTTTGTTTACTTCTTTTAAGTATTACAGAAGATACTAGGAAAGAAACCACTGCACCTACCGCAACCCCTGCCACAACTGAAAGCTGACCTCCTTTTGGTGATAAAGCCAGTAATGCAAATATACTTCCTGGCGATGGTGTTGCAACTAATCCTGCATGTAATAATACAAATATTAAATCAGCTGACATACCTCCTGCTATTACAGCTAACAGTAGAGCTGGCTTCATTAGTACATATGGGAAATATATTTCATGTATCCCACCTAAAAAGTGAATTATTGCTGCTCCCGGTGCAGATTGTTTAGCAGCCCCCTTACTATATAGACAATAAGCTAATAGTACACCAAGTCCTGGACCTGGTTCAGGTTCAAGAAGGAAAAATATTGACTTTCCTGCCGCACTTACCTCTTGTATTCCTAGAGGTGAGAAAACTCCATGGTTAATTGCATTGTTTAAAAATAATATTTTAGCTGGTTCCACTATAATGGCTATTAGTGGAAGTAATCCATGCTGGGTAATTATTTTTGCTCCCATGCCAAGTCCTATGGATACTCCTGCCACCAATGGCTCTATAAACTGAAAAGCTGCTAGTGATAGAAGTCCACCTAAAATGCCTGCTGAGAAATTATTAACTAACATCTCAAATCCTGTTGGTACTTTTCCTTCTACAAGTTTATCAAATTTCTTTATTACAAAACCTCCAAGAGGTCCCATAATCATAGCTCCTAAAAACATTGGTATACTAGCTCCAATTATAATTCCCGCTGTAGCTATTGCGCCCACTACACCGCCTCTAGTATCATATACAAGCTTTCCACCTTGATATCCAATTAGTAGCGGTAACATATATTTCACCATAGGATCTACAAGTTTTGCTAAAGCTTCATTTGGAAACCATCCCGTTGGTATGAATAAAGCCGTAATTAATCCCCAGGCAATAAATGCTCCTATATTTGGTAAAACCATACCACTTAGAAATGCACCAAATTTTTGAACACTTCCCTTTATTGATGAACTTTCTTTTGCCAATTCTGCCATCGTTTATACCTCCTAAATCTAAAATTTTTTCTTTATCTGTAATTTCTCTCCTTGATATTATAATACCTCCTGCTGTAGTCGTTTTCAATTCAAATAACTTCAATTTTGTTATAGGTTTTCAATGACAATATTGAAATTGATATTATAGTATAGATCATTCATAATTAAATATTAATAATCATCAATAACCTGATATAAAAAATTTAAATTTATATTTCAAGTTGCATATCTATAGTAAAGTAATACTTATATACAATTTTTATATAAAAATAAGAGAAAGCAAATTATTGTATCTGCTTTCCATAACTTTTTAATATATTATCAATATATTCTCTTATTTATTCCTAAACCAAATGCATTATCAATGGAATTGTAACAAGGCTCAGTAAAGTAGTCATAAAAATTGCCTGGGCTGCTGTTTGTGTATCTCTATGATATTGTAAAATAATTGTCGTCCACTTAATTTCCCTACTGATTGTGCACCTGTAAGCAACTTTACGCCAAGAGAAAAAATCAAAAAGTTAGATACAACATTTGCAATGGCCATCAAAAACAAGCCGCTATTTCCATAAATGGACTCAGCAAGCGGGAAACCCATAAATCCATTATTTGAAAACATGCATACAAAAATCCAGACTCCTCTTTGTAATAATGGAATTCTGCATACTTTTATCACTGCAAAACCAATTGACATACATAGCAGGTGGAATATAATCACAATGACAAATATCCATATACTATCAGAGAGCAGATTTTTTTCGAAAGGTCGTATCATAGAACAAAATACCGTAGCAGGTAAAGTTACTTTTACTAAAAAATTAGATAAGTCTGGCGCACAATGATTATGTATAATTTCTTTTTTCCCCAGGAAGTACCCAAGAAAAATCAGTACAAATAAAATAACTACATTTTTAAGAACAATATACACTTGTATATTCCTTCTTTCATTAAAGTTTATAAATTAAAAATCCAAGTTCTTACTCATTAAACAGTATATCCTTTACCTCTAATAATTTGCTTTTATAGAATATTATAAGTATTCTTAGATTTCCATGTCTGTTGCCAACCATAGGATTGAAGTTTACAATACTTTTTAAATTCAGACACTACAGCTTGTGCATTTTCTTCTGATGTTGCATTAAATATAGTTATACTAGTTATATTTAATCCCCTAATGTATTCTAAATTTTCAAGTTTTGATGCATCTACCCCGATTGTTCTTAGATTTATGCAATTTTTTATAATTTTCATATCTCTAATTGGATAAATTAGTTCCTTTAATTTCTCCATTTCTTTAAAATTCCCTATATTATATTCATCCACCGCTTTTCTATCAGTTTCAAAAGCAGTTAACTTTTTTAAATTTTTTAGAAATCTCAAATTAGGAATATTTATTTTTTTCAGTTCTAATTTCGCTAATTTATTAAGCTCTGAAATGTAAGATAAGTCACCAGTTTTCATATCTTCTAAACTTAATTCTTTTAACTGTTTCAAATATCCTATAGAATTTATATTAGATACATCTATTTTACGTAACCTTAGAGTTTTTAAAGTTTTTATCTGCTTCAATATATGTATATCACTTAATTTAAGTTTTACTAAGGTTAATTCCTTTAACTCCTCAATATTAGTTATATACTCTAAATCAGAATCTTTAAAGGACTTACTTCCAATTACAAGCTTTTTCAAAGAGGATATATCTTTAAGAGGCTCAAAACTTCTTACCTCATCAGCATGTATAATCAATTCCTTTAAATTAATCATATTCTTTAGAATATCTAGTGATATTTCTCCAAATTTTTTAGCTATATCATTGTCCATAAATATCATCGTCTTTTGGGACAATATTTCAGTAGAAATGCTTTGATCTACAATGTCATTTTTAAAATATTCAGCCCAAAAGCCACTAATAGGTACAGTACTTTTTTCTGCTGTTTTTCCTGTCAAAGTCATTATATCATCAAATAGATGTCCATTTTTCCATTGTATTACTTTTATACTTTCATCTTGGAAAGTATTCAATTTTCCCTCTTTCAAACTATTCTCAATAAATTCAAAAAACATTGACAAACTTTCAGAAATCACATAAGAAATATCTAAATTTCGGTCTATAGTGATGATTTGCCCGTAGTTGCCTTTGACCCCTGGTTCTAAATCCATTACTAAAAAAGATCCTCCACAATCTTCTGCAAAAGGTATCCAACCCTTTTTAAAATTACCTTCCTCAATTAAGCCAACTTTATCTGATGTAATATCATAGGCTGATTCTTGTAGTGAACTCCATTCCCTAATAACTGAATCTATGTCCATCCATCTAAAACCTGCCATTAATCCAAAAATATTTTTACCTTCCCCATTATGTGACAAGTAAAGCTTTCTAAAATCCTCTGGAATCTTTTTACTGCTAATACTTTCTAATTTATCTATTTTTGCATTATCAGCAGCTGGATTTAGTAATTCTTCAATATCTGGTATATATGTACTTAGTTCATTAATCATCATACACCCTCTCTCAATTTACCCTAGTTCTTTTATTTCTTTAAAATTTTTATAAAAAAGCTAAATAATCCTATAGAATTTTCTCCTGTAAATATATAAATTTAAATTAATTTTATTAATACCTTACTTTATAAATAAGCTTAATTACCTTGATAATTTAATCAAAAACATCTAAATCTAATAAATTAAATATAGTTTCTATAAGAAGCTTTTTCATAACATCATAATTTATTTTCTCACGTTTATTTAACACTATTGAATCAGAGTACTGGTCTATCATGTGATATATCATATCTACTTTTTCCTGCGGATGAGAAATGGAAAAACCAAGTGATGGTAAGGCTCCAGCAATTGAAGATAAAAACTGATTATTAAAATTATTCATATATTCTGCCACATCCGGATCAGAATGGCGCATAGCATGAAATTCTTCATGCGCCACCCTAGATATTTCGTGAAGCTGAACATCCTTGTCAATAATGTCAGACAAAAAAGCTTCTAATTCTTTTCTATCTTTGGATAAATGTAATTGTTTTATCATATCATCGTCAAACTTTGGAATGACCTGATCCATAACTGCTAAAAAGATTGCTTTCTTATCTTTAAAATAATGATAGACTATTCCAGTGGAAACACCAGCTTCTTTTGCGATTTCATTGGTATTGGTATGATGGAATCCCTTTTCACAAAATAGCTTAAAAGCTACCTGCACAATTTTCTTTTTCTTTTCTATGGCACGTGTCTGACGTGGTTCTCTAGTTTCTGATTTAGCCATAGTATCCTCCCTTTTATAATTTATAGATGAATGTTTTTTTATTGTTTTTCTCATTCTATTTGTGCAAATTCATTATAAATTAGAATTTTAATTTGGTCAACAAAATATGATAAAAACATCATATTCTTATTGACATATATATATCATTATGATAACATTCAAATAAAATATGATACATATATCATATTTTTAAACTGTAACTAAAAACCTATATATAAAGATTAATCAAAAATACAGTATATTAGTTAATTAATAATAATTTAAAAGAAAGAGATGAATAGTATGTCCGTTTCAAAAAAAGATGTTGAATATGTTTCAGAACTATCAAGATTAAGTTTTTCTGAAGAAGAAAAAGAAAACCTAATTGGAGATTTAAATAGTGTACTTGGGTATGTGGAAAAATTAAATGAATTAGACACAGATGATGTGGAAATCATAGTAAATCCATATTATATTGAAAATAAATTTAGGGAAGATGAGATAGAACCTTCTATGGAGCTTAGTTCATTGTTAAGTAACGCACCAGATAAATTAGAAGAATATGTAGTTGTTCCTAAAATAATAGAATAGTAGTTTTAAATTAGGGAGGTTTTTTAATGAAATTGCATAAGCTTAAAGCTCATGAGCTAAAAAGCATGATAAAAAACAAAGAAATTAAAGTAGAGGAAGTCTCAAAGGAATTTTTAAATAGAATACATAAAACTGACGAAAAAATAGGTGCATATCTATACAAAGCAGAAGAGGAAGCTATAAATTGTGCAAAAACTCTAGATGAAAAAATAGCAAAAGGAGAAATATTAGAAGGTTTAGGTGGAGTTCCTGTTGCTATTAAAGATAATATAAGTGTAAAAGGAATGCAAAACACTTGTGCTTCAAAAATTTTACAAGGTTACACATCACCTTATGATGCTACTGTAATTAAAAAAATTAGAGGGAACAACGGAATCATACTTGGTAAACTGAACATGGATGAGTTTGCTATGGGTTCATCTAATGAAAACAGTGCCTTTAAGAAAGTTGTAAATCCATGGAATAAAGACTATGTTCCTGGTGGTTCCTCTGGTGCCTCAGCAGCTGCTGTTGCTGCTTTTGAAACTCCCCTTTCTCTTGGAACAGAAACAGGAGGGTCTGTTAGACAGCCAGCTTCTTTTTGCTCTGTTGTAGGACTTAAACCTACTTATGGAAGAATATCAAGATATGGGGTTGTGGCATTTGGGTCAACGCTAGATCAAGTTGGAACAATAGGAAGAGATGTAGAAGATTGTGCACTTTTAACTCAAAATATTGCAGGTATAGACAATAAAGATTTCACAACAGTAAATATCCCGGTTCAAGATTATACAAAGAGTCTTACAAAGGATTTAAAGGGTAGAAAGATTGGTATACCAGTAGAATATTTTGGTGAAGGCTTAGATGACGGGGTAAGAAAAACAATTGATGAAGCAATTAAAGTATTACGAGATAGTGGTGCTGAAGTTAAAGAATGTTCACTTCCTCTATCTGAATATGCTCTTGCTACATACTATATAATATCCTCTGCAGAGGCATCTTCAAACCTTGCTAGATTTGATGGTATAAAATTTGGTCACAGATCTAAAGAAGCTAAAGATGCAATAGATATATACTTTAAATCTAGAAGTGAAGGTTTTGGAAGAGAAGTAAAAAGAAGAATAATGCTTGGAACTTATGTGCTTTCAGCCGGTTATTATGATGCTTACTATAATGTTAAACGTCAAATTATCGCTAATTGAAACATCATTTTATTTCTAGTATTTTTGAATGACTTACGTCAGATTATTACTATATAAGCACTTTATTACTATAGAAAAAGCATTTTGTTAATAGTTA